>Ga0209128_1000017_pt1 | contig 160757 bp, 171 predicted proteins | sample ETNvirnome_6_100_FD_184072 | JGI IMG/M metagenome (GOLD analysis project Ga0209128, IMG submission 184072) | Marine viral communities from the Pacific Ocean - ETNP_6_100 (SPAdes) (version 2) | ecosystem: Environmental > Aquatic > Marine > Oceanic | place: Pacific Ocean | collected 2013-06-19
TCTTGGCACCTGTGCCCTTGACCTTGGAGAGTGCTTCTCCGATGCTCCCTGCTCCTGTTGCGATGGGAGGCATGAATGGCTCGGTAGCTGCTTTCAGTGCCTCGGACAGATCCCTCATTTCAGGAGTGAGTTCTGTCAAAACTGCCTCTAGTGCTTCGGAGACTTCCGTCTCATGCTCGCCGCGATCATAGAAGTCAGAGTGGTCTTCGGGCTCATAGGGAAAGGGAGTATGAAAATCTTTGGGTGTTCTGGGCATATCGTCTACTCCTGTGTGAATAATGTGGTGTGTGGGGGGTATGTGGAGATGCCGGAGTGTGTCAATTGGCATAAGTGCCTCTCGGCGTCGGGCTGCGATGTCGGCCAACCTGTCTCGGTCGGTCTCAACTGTCGGTGGAGTCTTCCCCAACAAGATATGCCCACTCGCTCCTCTCTCTTCTTTCTTTTTCATGGCTCTCTAGCTCCGGGCGAGTTATGGCTTTTGTCAGTAGCTCGACGAGTTCGTGCGACGATCCTCGTTGCATAACAGTGTCTTCCTCTATGTCTGTGGGGTGGCTCCAAATGTCATACAGAACATCGATGCTGCTTCCATCGCTGACATGCGCAACACAGAATCCTCCGGCCACCAAGTGCATGACCGTCCACCACGTCTGCGAGATCCCCAAGGACTCCGGAGCGGGGATCGCCTCGCGAGTGATAGCATGGTGTGGGATCACTCCCGGAAATCCCCCTATTATTTTATCCAAGATAATCTCTGGTAATCCTGTGATGTGGCCCAAGATCTCTCGTTGCCATGTGGATCTTGAGGCGATGTCGAAAGACACTTCCCTGAATCCGACGATTTGATAATGTTGGTTGGGGAAGGTGCGGTCTTTGGATTCGGGTGGATGATTGATGCCGTACTCTTTCCAACCCCAACAATGTGATTCTGTATCTCCTGCCGGGGGAGAGACGCAACCGTCACCAAAGGGTGTCAAGCTCCAGATCCAATCCCCGCGTGTGGGAATTCCCAACGTGCTGAATAATTGACACGCTTTCCTGCGTAGAGATCCCGGACCCCAACCTCTGGTCGTTCGGGCATAGTCGTACTCTCCTAAGCTCATCATGTCCGATAGCCTTGGAGATGGCTTTTTCCCAAAGCCCATGGTTCTCGGAAGACTCAGCCCGTCTTCCGATGCTCCGGCGAATCCTGTTTCTATTCTTGAATCGGTGCCTGCTCCCATGATGGACAGCCCTGGTCCCGTGGACAAAGACCCCGCAACCAGAGTTCTCGTTGGTTCAGTGACTGAACCGGGAGTCTCCTCCTCTTCCTCATGGAGGGCTCTTTCGAGTAAAACCCGATCGACAATAGAGCTTATATCGGCCAACATCTTTGGCGTAAAGAGAGCGTCTATCTCGCTGTCGGGAACGTCTCTTTCTACAACCCCGGACTCCTCCGCGATGCGACGCCGGATCGTCCTGTGGATTGTGTGCAGCAAAGACACGGATTCGCCAACCGAGCTTATTCCTAGAAAGGATTCGTCGCCGATAATGATTGTCTCGTCGAGGCTGATCCACCTTTCGGACAGAAGAGCCTCCACGAACTCTTGTCGTTTCTCGCTATTGATCAATATCAACAATAGTTCTCGTGCGGTCATGGCTCTACCTGTGCTTGTGGCATTCGGATCTTGGGAGGCTTGGGGGGCCAGGCTCTCACCACTCGGATCGGGACCGGCGTTCGGCAGCGGCTGCTGCCAGAGCAAGATTCGTCACAGATCCCGACTTCCAAGAGCTAGCGATGGACCTATCCACGAATTCATCGCTCGCCAATCCTTGGTGGACAGCATACTCCCACAGGTGACTCAACTCCACAGAAACAAACTCCCATGGAGATAGCGTCCGGGTCTCCGAAAATCCGTCTGCTCTTAAAGGGACCATCGCGATCCCCATTCGATACGGGGCCAATAGTATCTGTGCGTACCCCAATAAGGTGTGTGCTTGGCTCTGCTTTGCGAATCTGATAAGAAACGCATTTGTCAGGCTGTGATGGTCCAAAGGAAATGGGATCGTGTCCCAAGAGGTCTCTTCTGGGTATGGCCGAAGACTTCCCGCGTGTCTGGGTTCCATGTTGAATATGTTTCGTAACTCGGCGGAAGCGGTGTCTTGCAGCACTTCGGGAGTCCCGTAGTTGCATATTCCCACCATGTGTGCGACCGGGTCTCGATATGGGTCACTGTGACTTCTCCGGAGACCCCGTATGCACAGAACCGCTTTCTTTGTCAAGGAAACGTGTCTGTGGCGAATAAAAATGTCCTCTGTCGCCGCTTCGAGAGCATCTTTCGCCTTGGTGTTGTGGCGCAAGTAGGGAGCTTCAAGTGCAACCAATCCAGGTGGTGGCGTTAGCTTGCTGTCGTACCACTCGGCGTATGGATCGGGGGTGACAGCTACATCCGCTGTGCTTATCATGACATGCTCCAATCGCTATTGGTCTTCCGGCGGGCCTCTGCTGCCTCCAAGACCGTTGCTTTCTTGACCTCTGGCTTCGACGGCAATGTCTCTGTGAATGTCTCTGCGGGCTCCTCTGGGGAGCCCATGACGCTACCTAAGACCGCTAGTCGCTCTTCTTTGATCTTGCTGTCGGGCACGTACTTCTCTAACCACACGGTCGAGTCACTGTGGGGCAGTGGACGCAGATAAAAGAACGGGTCATGTGCCAAGAACCGAATGCTATGAATGTCAATGTCCGGATTTATACGAAAGGCTGTTGAGACTCCTCCGGTCAGCAAGCTCGATGCGATGTACATGCCCAAAGACAAATTCACAGGTTCTCCGCCCTCTCCACCGCTCCGTCGCAACCTGATGTAGTCGTCGAGAACCACCAACTTGATCCGGTGAGTTTGAGGCAAGAAAGACCACCCGCGTGCCATGATGTTGGCGATCAGGTATTCGATCTCTCTATCCGTTGCAATGTACAAGCTTCGGAGTGCTGCTTTGAATTTATCTTCTTGCTCTGCGAGGCTGCATCCTGTCGGGAGGGAGGTGATCACAATATTCGAGTGATGAATATCCCTGTGGGCCTTGCGGCGATAGACCTCTTTCTCTGATCGTGTCGAGCCGGGAAGAGGAAGCAGGAACATGTCACCCGGATCTTTTGCGTAAGACGCCTCCAAAGGAGAGAGTTTCCCAGTTGACACGAGCATGCCATCGGACTTCCAAGACTCCCATGCCTCTCGGACCTCCTCGATGACTTTTGGGTCCAACAGCCGGGCTTCGTCTATCAGAGCCGGAGCCGTGACACCAGGAGCAACCGCTCTACAGTCGGAGCACATCCACGTGTACGCACTGATAAGCTCTCGCAAGGTCTCCGTGTGTGCGGGAGGCAGATTCACTCCAACTTGACCCAACTCGCCACTACAGCACCCGCAATGTACGTTGACAAAGGCTTCGAAGAACATGATCCATCCTGTTTTGACAGTCTTACTTTGAGTCCGGTTTTGTGCTGCCCGTGAACTTCTTGTCTGTGTTCTTGTCTGTGTCTCTCACCACACGCTCCTTCGTCGGCGATCTCTCTCTATCTCGGCAGGAGAAAGTTTCTTTGGTCGGGTTGCTCGCGGAGGAGGTGGAGTGAACAGAAGCTCTTCGGTCGCAGGCCGTGAGGCTTCTGTTCAAATTCTTTCGCGGATCTTCCTTTCCGCATGACCGATTTCGTTGCATAAGTCTCGGTTGAGGCGTTTCTGTCGAGGGTTCCGGGAGTACTTGAGCAGAGTCTCTGTGTATCGGTCTAAGTCGATGCCATCGTTCAAAAGATCGACGACTTGTTTTATCCGCGATCCGGAGCCAAGGAGCAAGACAAGCTCCACATAGCAGAACATGGCCCAACCCTCTTCGGCATCTTTTTCGGATTTTTTGGGGTCGTCCGGGGTGTGCACGACCAACAGTGTACGAGCCGCACGAGTGGCACTTCCTTTGCTTACATGGAACTCTTCGATGTTGTGGTTTCGAGCCTCCTCTGTGTCGAGGAGAGGCGATCGCAGTCGATATAAGTTCATTTGTCGTTTCTCCTGGAAATGTTCAGTGACTGAACATCGATTTCGTGTCTTACTTGAATATGCCAAGGGCGATGCGGATAAATATCTGGATTAGACCTTCCCCGAACTCCCGGTCTTGTGGGGCTTTCCCCCGACATGGGCGTCTTCTGCGGAGATCGTGGTGGAGGTGCTGTCAGTGTCCACTGCAAGATCGACCGTGTCCGTCACGGGATCGGCTACAGGAGGTGTTCCGGGCACACGAGAGACCTTTTCGGTCGCCGGAATGGCCACGTGGTCTTCCACGATAGACACCATCCCCATTAGCGACCGGACTGCCAATTGGACTTCGGCAGTGTTGTGCTCGGCAGGCAGGTTCTCAAGGGCAGTACACACCGTGGACACATCGACACCCAAAGCCATCGCGTCGTCGCCTCGGAAAAACACCCCCGGCCAATCGTCGCCAAAGCGAACAGGTCCGGTCTCGATGCGTTCTCCGATCGGACCCGGCACCGAGCAGATTCCGTATAACCCATCCCACTCCGGGGAGAAGTACTCGTTCCAATCTCTCTCATCGTGATATTCGCGGAGATAGGCTTTTCGCTCTTTATCCAACTCTTCGGTGAGGCGACGCCTGCGATTCAATGAGATGCGGTGAATGACGCCCATGACCAACCGAGCGGATTCGTCGATGTCTTGGAGGGCGTCATTGAGTCCGCTCTCTTCGGAGAGCCGGAGGTCTCTCTCTCGCAAAGACAAGGGGAACTCTTCCAAGTGCTCCGCGAGGCCCTCTTCCTCATACCGTCGAGCTTCGATGTACTCCGACCACGAGATCTCGCCGTTCTGAACTCTGTCGTACATCGAGGCAGCGGCTTGTGTTTGCCGGAAAGGACTCTGGGTGGCGTCGGCTGCTCGCGGCGTAGAGGGCTGTCTCCCTCTGGCAGGTTGGGACGCAGGGAATCCAAACAGGGAGGTCTGTCGAGGTGGTCCAGACTTCTTTCCACCGGAGCGTCCTTGATTGACACCCGGAGGCGTCATGGAACTCCACGGGTCCACCGGATCAGTAGACATGTCCGACCGTCGAGTACTGTACCCGCCCTGACGACCTCCTCCGAATGACGATCGACTGCGGCTTCCGCCGGGGGAACTGTGCGAGTTGGCTCCGGTGCGACCACCCGATCGGTGCCACCTTTCGTCCTCCGGGATCGTGCGACCACCATTGACGCCACCATCGCTACTCGAAGAACGCGACCCCGACGACGAAGCACGAGGCCACTCTCGGTCGCCATTGTCATCGAACTCAGGCAGATCTTCCAAGCCGTCGTATTCGCTGTCGATCTCTTCGGCGATAGATTCCTCTTCTGTGATCTCGCCAAGGGCGATCTTCTCGGCCAACTCGTCCGCCTCTCGAAGCAGCTTCTCGACCGACTGACGCTTGAAACTGTGCCGGTGTATGGCCACAGAGTCTTCCAGAAACAAAGCTTGCTCCAAGCCCTCTCGAACCTCCTCCACGTCGTATGGTCCCAAGTCCGATCCGCCAAAGCGAACAAACCACACTTTCGTGGGGTCTCCCTTGGGGATATTGCCCTTCTTGGTGCGAGCCGGGCTCTTAGATCGAGTCGCCTCTCTCTCTCGTCTCCGATCGCCCTTTGTCTGCATCTTTCTTTTCTTCGTCATTTTTCTCTCCGTTTGGCAGCAACGTAATCGCCTCCACAGATCTGTGGTTTTTAAAGACTGTCGCGAGCGGCGCCGCATGCCTTGTCCAATCTGGAACCAAGTAAATATAGACTGACATGTTCGCTATTTGAACATCGGCGGAGCACTTAAGTGGCACTTTTTCGCGTCGCGAAGCACTTCACCACAATCACCACAATCACCACAAATAGGTAAACTGACGATTTCTCGCGGCTCGGTCTCGTCTCTCTTTCTCTTCCTTTTTCTGATTCTTCGCGTCCCATAACAAAAAGGTACGCACCATGCGACGCAGCTTGCTCTGTGTCTTCTTGTCAGGCCGGAACTCGACCACGAAGCTGTCGTCCAACGACACCGGGTCACTCGGGCCGCTGTAGTGTGCGAAGACCACATACCGACGCTCATCCGGCGACCAGATCGAAAACGTTCCCCCAATGCCTGGCATGGCAATCATGCCCACCTCTGAGACTTCAGCACCAAAAGCATCCGGGCCGAACGGTGCCGGACCACGTGAACCATCCGGTGCCACCCACTGAGGCCGAAACTTGGTCACCCATGCGTTATCCAGGACACACTCAATCCGATGCATCACCTGCTCCATCGGAATCCCCAAGCTCTGCCGAGTCGGATACAATCTTCAACTTGGCCACCAAGCGAATCTGCCGGTGCATCCGCAGCCGAACAAAAGACCAATCCACCGGCAAGCTCTCCGGCAACAGTGCTTGTATCTGAGAGAGCCCTGCATCCACGGCATCGCCCAATCGACAAACCTCCTCGGTCTCCCAATCAAGAGCCGTCGTCTTGCGTGGCGTCTTGTATCCCCGCAAACTCACCGGCAGGTCACGCACCCGACGCATATCCGGTGTGCTGTACCGGGTTTCGAACTTCGACCAAGAACGCACCGCTTCGTTGTTCACCCACGCTGCCGCCCCCTCTAGGAAGACAACCCGCAGCCACATGGAACACGGACTCCGTGCAATCACCGTACACGGTATGCCCGCAGCCGACCCCATAAACCCCTGCTTGTAACTGTCCAAGCTAGCCGTTTGGCTGATCAGATGCAGGCGATCCAAGAGCATATTCTTCATTCGACCCGGACCCAACCCGGAGAACTCTCGCATGCCCTGCAACGGTGGTCCATAGTCTTCTAGCAGGTAGCTCTCTCTATCCCCCAACAGAGATGCCAAAGCCCTATGCTCGACCTTGTCCTCGGCATAGTAGCGAATCCAACTCTCAAACGTCGACTTGTCTCTAGTGATTCCCATCTCAACGGCTCCTGGTGTATCAAGTAATGATTATCTCTTCGTATACGTGCTTCACACGAACTGTGTGCATTACCGTGCCCCCTAGTTGGATAGAGTCTATATAATCCAAGATTAACTCTTCGGGGATGTCCTCAAAGGCCGAAAACATGTGAAAGACACGTGTCTCCCACAGTTCAGGTTCACTCTCGTGTTTACGCAGGTGCTCGGCGAACAAGTGCACTTCGCTGGTTTCCGTCATCGGATTAGTGTAGCCAACTACACACAAAATCTGCGAATCCGGGGGCATCGACATGCTTTGTGTTCGGGTCTCCGACAAGTAGAACTCTGTGATTGTTTTGCTCATGTCTGGATTCTCTCCTCTTTCAAGTCATCGTATCGGGCAGATTATATTATATCGGGCAGGTACCAAAAAAGTTCAGTCACTGAACTTCATGTGCTGTTGTCGGATCGCAGCATCACCAATCCGATAAAGCCTTTCGGTTCCTCATCATGGCATCCAATGACAGGCCGGGATACTTGCCCAACACACGCAGCACCATGCGAGTCGGCTCCAACAAAACACGCAGAAGCATAGCCCGACCCACGTCAAGCTCGCACCTCTCTATTGTCTTTGGATTCGGCTCCACGATCTTTAATGCGATTCCCGATGTCCGGGTTCTCACACGCTCCATTCGGAGCGTGTACCTGTGAAAAGCTTCTCCCTTGATCGCACCGCCCGGATTCCCGAAGATCGTCCAACTTTGAAGCGGAGTATTCTCCAACTCAGCCCTCCGGACGATCCAATCCAACCGCCTCACCAATCGCGATAACTTACTCACGACACTGCCTTACCAGGGACACACAACTCATACGACTCTTTCAACGCATCCAACCCAACCGCTGCATCCGCGTCGCGAACCACCGACCGATCATGGCTCATCCAAGACCTCACCATGTCCATCTGGCGTTTGGTCTGCGGCGACTCCGCGTTCGCCATGTACTCATCCACCGACCGACACCACTCCCAATACCCCAACACACCATGCACGATCGATTCTTGACCCATGTCCTGAATGTCGTTCGCCTCCACACCACACCACCCGGCCATCCACTCCCACAACCACGGACCCGCGTGTCGTTGCAACCAACAACACATCACCGTTCCTGTTCGACCGTGCCCTCCCCAACAGTGCACATAGATACCCATCCCCAACGCCAACGTCGCGTCCATCACATCCAAGAGCATATTCATCGTCCTGACGTCCGGAACGCTCATGTCTTTGATCGGCGCATGCACGTTCGAACCACCCACGCGAATGTCACCCGCCTTGCTCCCGTGCAACATTTGCCATGCTGCGGCATACGACAAAAACCCGTGATTCTCCCACGTCTTCTCTCCATCCTCTTGCAAGCGAAAGAGCGTATCCACCCCAGACTCTTTCAAGGACCGCAACGCCTCCATCGCTCGCGGCGACGACACCGCTAGTTTTCTCCCTCGATCCCACGAAGCTCTGCTCTCGTATCCCGGATACGGACCACAGATGATCGGAACGCTCTCCTTCCCCAATAACGACGCCCCCGCTGACCCCACCCTCGCAACCTCGAACCTCCGAGGCCCATGCGACACCGGAGCCACCACCGACGACAACTGCAACTCCAACTCCATGTCTCGCACCATCACGAGTTCACCCCATGTCGGGAGATGTTTGCGTCGCGACACCGACAAGTGCATCTCCATCATTGCTTGCTTCGTCTTTGCGTCCAATCTCTCTTTCATCTTCCACTCCTGTCCTGGCTCTCAAACCACACACAGCACCTCATGTGCCATCTGTGTTATCTTCTAGTGTCTTCTCTCAATCGCCACCCTCAGCGGCAACCAATCTGACGTGCTCTGCACCCCAACCTGCTGCATACATATAACCCACTAAACCGCATATCACGACACACGCACACGATCGGAGGCTTCATTATGTCAATCACCCACCACCACCACTCCATTCCCCTCGTGTCCATGATAAACATACAAGGCCATACCATCATCATCGCACCCAAGCAAATCGCACCCGAACACCTGCTCCACCGACGCGACTCACAAACCCAACTCCCCACCTTCCAATGCATGACACCATCCGGCAACCCACACCAATGCATGTGCCCTCCACACGCCATATGCCCCGTACTCATCGCCACCCGTGCCGCCGTCTTGTTCGAACTGCTCCCTCTCGCACAGCAAATCATCATACCCTGGCGTGACTCCACACTCACTCGCCGACTCCCACCCGCACAGTTCGCCGCACACCTGAATAATGAAGCCGACCCACACACACGACCCACACAAGAACCATGGACTCCCCCCGACTCCATGTCCGAAACACACCGCGAAATACGATCCCTGGAACACATGGCACAACAAGAACAACGCACCGGACGACAAGTCGCCGCATCCATCCACCAAGGCGTACGACTCGGCGCCCAAGACACACTCCGACGACTCCGGGCCATCGGACCTTCCCAACAACCCACCGAAACCATACCACGCTTATGGTGCATCTGGATTCCACGCAACTTCCACGCACACCCCACACCATACCAAGTCTTCCGAGCCAACTACGATGGACTCAATTGGTCCGTACAACAAGGCGCACTACTTCACGTCAAACCCACACCACAATGGATCGTCTCCGGATACTAACAACCAACCAATCACCAACAACCACCCCCGGTCGTCCGCACTGTATAAGCACCCCCTCTCTCCAAAGGCCAAGCCTATTGCAGGCCACCCCCTCACCTACCACCAAGCCACCAAGCCACCAAGCCGATACCGGTCGCTCGGCTCTGATGAAGCCCCCCTTCGCTCAAAGGCCAGCCCTATTGCGGTCCAAGGGTGGTCCAAGGGTGGTCCAAGGGTGGTCCAAGGGTGGTCCAAGGGCGGGTGGTTTCGGGTGGCCCCCTTCTTTGGGGGGAGGGGGTGCATTTTAGGGGGTCTGGGTTCCCATGCGGCCCAAGGCGGAATGGAACCGCTGCCTGACGCGGAGACGCACGGGGGTTTGGTTTTGGGCTGTGTGGGGGTCTGTGAGTGGCCTGTGGGGCTTCTAGTGAGTGTGGGTCTCTGTGGGTCTCTGTGGGGGTCTAGTTGCCTCTCTGTGGGGGTCTAGTTGCCTCTCTTGATGGGAGCCCGGTGTGTCGGTGTAATATTCTTGTGGGGGGAGGGGGTTGATAATTAGGGGGAGTGGTGGTGGGGGTGTGGTGGGGGGTGTTTGAAAAAGAAATTTATTTCTTGGTGATTCTAGGGGGTTGTTTTCGTGGGGGAATGTGTGGTTTTGTTGGAATTGTTTGCGGGATAAAGTATTTTTCTGTGGGTGATGTTTTGGGCTAAGTGCCTGATGTTGTGGAGGGTGGGGTTTTGTGTTGTAGGAGAAAGTGGGGGGTGTGCTTGTAGGGGTCTGTGGGTGTATTTGATTTTTCGTGCCGGGTGTGTATTTTTGCAAAAAAATACTAAGTAGCTGGAAGTGTGGAGATGTCTGTGAATTCTTACAGGTGTAGTCTGTGTGATGTGGGGTGTAAATGGGGTGGTTCGGTGGGTGGTGTGGATTATTTTTTATTTTTTTGAAAAAGGTGGAGGCGGGGTGCCTTTGTATGGTGAGGGGGGGTTGAGATGGGAGAGGAAGATGGTGGGTATGAAGGAGAGGGTTAGGTCTGAGTTGAGGTCGAGGTTGTTGAGTCAGTTGGTGCGTGGGATGGAGAAGTGGGAGTTAGTGGAGTTGCGGGATGTGTTGTGTGAGAGCGTGGGGGATGTGGATGGGATGGACGTGGGGTCTAGGGTTCGGTTCAGGATGTGTCGCCGTCGTATGGGGTTGTGGTGGGGGCGGTCAAAGATTGGTTGAGCAGGTCGGCGGATGTGGGGCAGCATTGGAATGGTTCGGACTGACATCCGTCCTGGCATGAGATGAAGTGTTCTCGCCACATATTCAGCAGGACTTCGCGGGTGGGTCCGGTGGTATCTTCGACCCATGTTTGGAGGTTGTGTTGATTGAGTTTGAACCAATGCACGGCACCGCGTCGGTTGGCCAGGGCTTGTTCATAGGGTTTTCCGTTATCGTCGGTGATTCCCAGGGATCGTTGTATGTATCTTTGTCCGTTGGGTTTTTGTTTCAGGGTACGGAAGACAACCAGGGGTCCGATGTCATTTTTCTTGGCGGATGCTTCGACTTGGGATCGCCAGATAGTAAGTTCAATGCGGTCGACTGTGGGGAGTTCGGCGTGGTTTGGGTGCGTGTCGGGTGTGTCTGTCATGGTTTTCCGATTTCCTTTATTTTGAGTGCTTTGACTTGGGATGTCCAGAATTTCAATAGCAGGGGTGGGTTTTGTTGTGCCATGGCGGCGAGCAGTGATTTTCCGACGGGGCAGGGGGGTCCTTTTGGAACAAGTTGGCATTTCGCGCAAGAGTGTTTGTGGTCGACGAATGGGTTTCTGTTCGTGGGTATGATGAGTGTCATGGTCTTGCCCGTTGTGACTGTTTCCTAGTAGGAGAATTCGATCCAGAGGTTGGGTTCTTTGTTGAGTCGTTCGACGAGTCCGATCAAGCGTCGTTGTATGTTGGGGGAGTAGCCGGAGGACTTGATGCTGGAGATGCATTGTTCGGGAGAGGAGGGTCGGCACACTTCGGTGTCGTCGATGTTCTTTCTGTCGAAAGAGTGGGAGTTGGCGAACCAGGTGTCTCCGTAGTGGCGAGCGGTGTCCCACCATAGGACAAGCTCTAATTTGTCCTGTGCTTGGCTATAAACGATGATATTCATGCCCATGGGCGGGTACTCCTGGGGTGGGGGTGTGGCTATTTGTTTTTATCAATCTCTTTCAGCAGTAGGCGTCGGGCAAGCTGTCCGACAGACTCTCCGTTTTCGAGCAAAGGGGAGATTTCTGTTTCTTGTTGGTTGGTTATGCGAAAAGATATGAGTCGGTTGGATGCTATAGGTTGAAGCTTTGGCTTCATGCCAGAGTTCTTGCGTTTTCCTCCGCGAGGCATGTCGGTGTCTCCGTAGTGGGTTATACTTGGTTAGGGTGTGTTGTATGGTTCTTCCATCAGGCTTCGGTTGAAGTCTCCGACGGCTCGCTGTCGAAGTGAGATTGGTTGTGCATGGGGAAGGTGGGGCACATTTGGCAGGTCCAGACGTCGAGCTTGGGGTGTGGCATCATGGTGGTTCGACAGTAGGAGCAGACAAGGGGTGGTCGGCGGGCACCGGGTAGATCGGTGCGGGTGTCGAGTACGACTTCGGGAGCGGTGCGGATTGTGAGTTGTAGGTGTTCTTTGCGGGTGGGTAGTCGTTTGTGTATGTCGATGAAGTTGTGTGTTTCTACGGCGAGTTTAATGTCGGATGTTTCGATCGCGACAGTGCCGGTGTTGTGTATGGGGTTTTTGGAGATGCGGACACGGTATCGTTCGCATCCGTATCCCATTTGAAAAACTAGAAAGGCTCCGAAGGGTTCGTCTTCGGGTATGAGTGTGAAGGAGATGGGTTTCATCTGCATGGTGAACCACAGGTCGTGTCGCCATTTGTTGACGGAGTCTACAGTGAGCGTCATGGGTTTCTCCTGGGGGAGTGGGGGTTTTTTTGTTGTGGGAGACGGGGAATATGGTTTGGACGAGTGTGCTTGGGTCCGAGCTTGGGTCCGAGCTTGGGTTCAAGTGGGGTGTTGGTTTTGGCCAATGGCAGCAGTGTAGCAGTGGTGTGTAGTTCAGTGACTAAACGTTGTAATCGAGGATAAGGGGTTCGTTTGCAGGAGATCCGTTTGCAGGAGATCCGTCTTTGTTGTGTTTGCGGACGACGCGGGCAGGTCGTGGTTGTCGTTGGCGTCGAGGTGGGTCTTCGGGTTGCGTGGGCGGCTCATGGTTGTCATTGGGGTCTGGGTATGTGGCTTCTCTCCAAAAGACGTCAACGGTCTCTTTGATGGACTGTGCGGTCTTGGGGAATCCGATGGCGTTCCAGAATCGGACTTTCAAGGGAGCCCATAGATGGACAGCAGTGGCGAGTGCGATTCTGCCGGGAGTGGATCGGGCGGTGTACTGTGCGACGTTTTTGATCGTGTCTTTGGTTTTCTGGAGTATAGATTTCTTCACGTTGGGCCTCTTGTTGGGCGGGGTGTGTTTGGGTTTATTCGTCAACTAGGCGACATGGCATCATGGGGTGGGTGACGTCCCACCAGATGCTGGGTTGTCTGGTGTTGCGGCTCAGTAGGCGGCACTGTCCGGATGTGTCGGGGGAGGGGAGTTTGGTGAACCACAGAAAGTATCTGAGTGATTTTTTGACGGGTTTGATGTTGACCTCGATGATCCATCCGCCTCTCCAGAACTCCCGTGCGTTTTCCAATTTTCCGATAAATGTCGAGTGGTTGCCGCGAGTATTGCTGGTGACTCGTCCATTTTTTGAAACGGCGAAGTCCAGTGATATTTGTGGTAGTTCTTCGGTTTCTGTCTTGGGCATGGTGTTCTCCGCAGTGTCGTGTTTCTGTGTTATTGGGTAAATAGGGCATGAGTGGCCCATATAGCAACACACAGGAAGGCGGATGCCAGGCACAGGCAGAACGTCGCGGTGAGGTCACTGATGGGAGGCCGGTGCGGTTTGGGCTTCTTGTGCGGCATGATGGCCCACACGAGAACGAGAGCCGATCCGATCGCCAGCAAGATCGTGGTGATCAGATAGTGCGTGGCAACTGCAAACATGGCGGTGTTTATAAGAAAACTCATGGCTGCGACCTCCTGGGGGTTTAGTCACTGAACTTTGAGTATCTTACCATCCGGCCCATTCGAGCGGAGAAAAGTTGAACATCTTGGGGTGGGGGATGTTCGGGAACCCATACTCCATATAGAGATATGTGTGTGTCTGCCAAGACACATCGGCTTCTGGATCGACGCCGTCGGCGATGGCGTCTTCGGCTGTTGCGTAATGGGAAGACCACTCTCCTGTTGGCGGGGGGTTTCCTCCATTCACGTAGACTCGAATAGAGTATCCCAAAAGGGCGTGTTTTCGTTGGTGAATATTGCGGCGATCTCCCACAGGGGTTTGCCGACAGTGGGAAACTCGTCGCAGTGAGTTTCCAAGCTAAATTCTTCGTACGATCGCAGGTGTTCGATCTCCGGCATGAGCAAGTCTCGGTCTTCCTTGCTCATTTTGTGGAGGAATCCCTTGACGTATCTCAGGTCGGGGTGTCGCTGTTTCGAGTAATCAGCAAGCTCGACAATCTCTTTTCGTTCTTTGGCGGTCAGGCTTTCCCAATCCGATGTCGTGTGGATTGGTTTGGACATGAGTTCTGCGATCTCTGGCTTGGTCATGAGTTTAGACTCCTGTGGGGGTTTCCTAGTAATTTTAGTTTTATCTTGTCATGTAATATGTGACAAGTATGACATACCTGTAGCCAGGGAAGGTCTCTTCCTGTATGTTCTCGATGATATGTAACCTTTTTTGGGGATATTTGGACATCGTGTGGAGAGATAAGTCTTCTCGTCCGACCTGTAATTTGTGCTTGGGTTCAAATTGTATGTGTTTGGGTTCTTTGACCTTTTGTCAATGTGAGCGTATATTCGAAGGAGCCAGGAGGCGTCGTACCTTTTGGTTTGGTTTCACCCCAATAGACCTACTGCCAGGATGGTTATCTGTGGGGTGATGCCGTCTGTGTTAAACCTGCGAACGGGGAGCTTGTAATGGATATAGAATTGGTATTGTGGATAGCAGCGGGCGTATCCAAGGAGGGTTGGTCGCCTGGGATGGTTTTTTGGGGAAGCGTAGTTGGATCAGTGTGGGCGAGTTTCCTGTTTGTGAATTGGTTGATCGATCGGTTCAAGGCGTGGGGTTGGCTGAAAGACCCGATTCAGGAAAAGTTGGAGAAGCACCTGGATGCGTCCGAGGAGTCCGATCGCAAGATCGCTGCAATTGTAGAGATGCAAGAGACTCAGACGGAGATCGTCCAGACGATTTATGGTCTCTTGACCGATACTTTGACGCAGGAACAGTTAAAGAAAGCTCTTGAGTCTTTGGGGTCGGTCCACAGTGAGGTGCTGCGGATAGGAGAGTGGACGCCAACACCTCCCACGATTTCTGTGCCACGCCATTGGTGTCAAGCAGGAGATTTGGGGAATGACGTCTCTGCGATGCGGGACAAAATAATTCGAATGGAACACCGCGTGGAGGAGTTGTCTCGTTTGGAGTACAGTGCAGCGGCGAACATATCGAAGATGTCATTGCTGTTGGAGCAACTGGCTTCACATTTGTCAAAGTAGTGGGTGAGGTGAAGGAGGGAGTGTTTAATAGACGGTCGGGCTGGTTGATAAGGGGGGAGACAACAGATATGATGTATGCCATGAAGTCACAATGCACAAGCTCTGGTGCAATCGTTGTGAGATTTCAAATCATTGATATGGAGAGTAGGTGGCATGGTCGATCTGCAACAGGCAATGGAAGTACACGAAGAGACATCGGATCGCTTGGATAAATTACTGGAAGATGCGGGGTGGGTCGGCAACGGGGAACATCGGCCTGTTTTTAGTTTGGCTGGATCAGGGATTCCGCGTCCGAGCTTTCTGCCACCTGTGGCAGAAAAAGATGGGGAGTTTGGGTTCTCGGAGCTTGATAGTTTTGGGAGAGAATTGGAAGAGTTTTAGGGATCTTTTTTTTTGATCCTGTGGGGAATTCTATGGAGATCATTTTTTTTCTCCACAACAGAGATCTCAGAGATCTTCGGTGGCTTTTTTTCTCTATGTTTGATTTAGTAAAATTCGAAAAAGGTCAAGCACTATAATAAGTCATTGCGTTGCCCTGTCAAGATGTTGAAATATCAGGATAATTCTCTTTATGAATGTTTGTTAATAGAAGACTTGATCTATTTTTCTAGAGATAGAAGTTTAGTCACTAAACTTCTGCAGGGCGATTTTTGAAATTGCGTTTTTTGACATGCCTTATAGAGATCTTTTTGTCTTGTCTGTGGAGAAAAGAATAGAGCCCTAGTTTTTGCGTCCCGATGGCAGCAGATGGGGGTCTGCTTTTGTGCACAATCGGATAACGTGAAGACACTGCTCTTCGTCGAACATTCCGATGTGGGTTTCCTCTTGCGGAAGATCCATTTCTAAGCTCAACCAATGATAGGCCAGCTTGCGCCAGGTTCTTCTGGCTTCAGGGGAGCCTGTTCTCCACCTCTTATCAAAGACTTCGTGAGCTTCCCTTCTCAGTCCACGCAGTTTCTTTCTCGCAGGAGTTCCCAGGGGTCTCCCGTCGGCATGACACCCCACGTACGCCGGGCATCCTGTGCATTTGTAAAATTGTTTGCTTTCCAGGTCGGGTCGCCAGGGGTAGATGTCGGCCCCTGTTGCCAAAACAGAAGGCACGTCGCAATACGGGCAAAGGGGAGGGCTATGCGTCATCATCAGGTGACATAACGCTTCGTACGGCCCCCAAGAGACGCTCTCTCATTGACTTTCTTTTGGTCCGGGTGTGCACGGATGTGGTCTCGGAGGGAACGATGGCATAGAGGTTTTCGCAGTGAGGGCATCTGTGTGTGGAGGTGGTGTATTGTGGACGATTGCCGGGATTTGGGAGAGGGCAGACTCCGTGAGTGGAGTGCGGGTCTTCTGTGTAGGCAAGTGACATCTCTGGGGGAATCGCCCCTTCTGGAGTAACGTCCCACTCGCTTGACCAAAAGACCATGCGAAGATTGTCGGTGAGCGATGCCAAGAGATAGTAGGGTCGGATGTCCTTGGGCATGTCTGGGTGACTTGTGATGTCTTCCAAGCGGAAATTTGGGAATTCCGCCAGGAACATCATCGACACAGACACTAGAGCCAATCGTGACTCGGTGCCGCGAAACTCCTCGATGACGTCAATTATTCCGGTGTGGAAACGTTCTAGGATTTCGTCTCTGAGAGAGGGCACGGGAAGCGTGGACATTAGTGGGTGGCCCCGGAGGCAATCTTCTCATGCAGGTTGGAGCCGACGACGAGTAGTCTCATCTGTGTGTGATTCATGCCGAAGATAAACTGTGCCGTTTGGCTGATGTGCCCCTCTGGTGAGATGCCATGTCGCATGATAATCTCGCCGAGTTGATCTTCTCGAATATCGACCAAGATGGGCTTCTGGCAGATGTGGACGATGGCTTTCCAAGCTCTTCCACCGTTGCCTCTTTCTTCGATCTCCACGAGTTGAGCACCCGAAAAGGGTTCGTTGGGGATGATCTCGATGTCGTGTTCGGCTCTCGATGGAAGGCCATTATTGGCCCACCGGATGCCTGTTTGGATGGACTTTTCGCTGGCACCGCGAGCGATGAATGCCGGGCTGGCCTCGTACGTCTCTTCGTACGCCTTCTCAGAGTATCGATACCACCTGCGGACAGATGCTTGAAAGAAGTTCCGGGTGACGGTGTGGTTGGGCGTGATGATAGCGATGGTTTCGGGGATTGTTCCAATCTTTCGAGCCATGGGTGAACTCTCCGTGTTTTTTTATTTTGTGTAGCGTCGAAAGCCGAAACGTCGCATGGTGCTCCTGGATCTGTATCGCGGTCCTGATCTGGAGCTTCGGTATCGACTGCCCCTCGTGTTGGACCGATACCTGCTGCGTCGTGGGGGTTTGGTCACACGGAACCACTTGGCTCGGTTGCGGGCGTCGGAAGATCGGTATCGACTCAGTGCGATGCGGTAGCTGGATGTGCCGCGTTGGTGGCGTTGCCACTTGCGAACTTTTTTGTATCGTTGGACTCGAACCTTGCGGTATCTGTAGATCGGCACGCCCTTCATGTGGTAGGCGATGTACCGCTGAGATTCCATGATCCAATAGGGCACAGTGTCGTCCCACCCGACCTCGACGTAAGGAGGTTCCCACTCGTCATAGTCATTTTGGGATACGGCACCCGAAGGCATTGATTTGAGGCAAGCTCTTGCTCCAAAGAGGACAACGACAACAGCGGTGCAGAAGATCAGGAAATTGATGAGTGGGAAGTTGGGGCCTTGACGGTTTCGTCGGTGTGCGTGTCCCATATCAAGTGTCTCCTGTGACAGTGGGGGGAGATTTTATTGGATCTTTGGGTCGTGGAAAAATAAGACCCCATACAGGCTCGTCAGCACTTTCGAGGCAGCAGTCTATACCTCGACATTAGAGGACGTGTGTTTTTGGCACAGCGAGCCTGTATGGGGTCCGTTTTCTTACATGTCGTCCATAGGAATCATAAGGATGACAGCTTTCAGGTCTTTGTTGTAAGTACTCTGCCACCCTATTGCCGCAGGGTAGAGTCCGTGGATGTACTTCCACATCTCTTCATGGGTCTGATCCAAGATGGCGGCAGCTTCCGCCATCATGATGCGGGCTTGGTATCGTTTCTTTGCCAAGGCTTCGAGCGGAAGGTTCTCTTCGTCCGAGAGTTGGATCAGCATGCCGGGGTATCCGGAGTCGGAAGCCGGTGGGGGATCGACAGGAGCGGGGTCGGGGTCGGTTCCGGGATCTCCGGGCAAGGAGATGTGATGGGTCAGGGCGTTCACAGCTTCGTTAATCTCGAACGGGATCATGTCACCCCCTTCGCCGATATTGAACAACAGCAGGAGGGGTTGTTCGACACGGTTATTGTCGAACGACGGGTGCCAATGCTCGGTTGCCCGGATGGGCGAAGCGTGGGTGTTGTCATGAACAACACGAACGAACTCCAAAGACATGTGGTCGGGGAAGAGGCTGTTGAATTGGCGAAGAGCGTCTTGTCCTTGACCGACGGCAACATCAAGTTCCGCATCAGAATCAGGGCGGGGGGAGTTGGCGTACACAGTATACCGTGGTTGGATAGGGATCTCTTCGTCGGTGGGCCAAAGAGGTGGCGTGTCTGCGTGTTTGGTGATTTTCAGGGTCAGTTCGACAAGGGACATTTGATCCATGAGTTTTTTTCTCCTGTGTGGTGGGGGGCAAGTAAACAGTATCATCACTGTTCAGTCACTGAACAATGCAGAGCATTGTTGGCTTTAGATAAATATTTCCTCCTGTAATCATCTACATGATATACAGGTACTATGGTTGTTGCGACATTATGTGCTCACTAAGGAACGCATTTTTACCATGTCCACGTATTCGATGACGTTGAACTCGCGAGAGAGCCAAAAGCATTTCGTGGCTCTCTCCAGGTGGCGGCGTTCCCCGCTGTCATAGAATCTCTTCAGGCACGTATGAGCGTGTACCTCAAATTGACCCGCCAAGGTGTTGGCAAATGCCATCAGGTGGGATTCCGGACGGAGACCGTTTTCCCGGCACCACTCGTCAAACAATTGAAAGAACTCTCGTATTGATTCCATCTTACGATCTCCCGTCCAAGATGTCTTGTACCAATTGGATTCGCTTGCCAATCCAAGCGACAACCGGAACGGTAAACCCGTTGCCGATGGCTTTGTATCGTCGTGAGTCGGGGCATTCCGACAGGTCTTTGCCTCGCCAAGGAATTTGTGTCCAATTATCAGGCATTCCTTGCAGTCTTTCGCACTCGACAGGAGTGAGGCGCCGCACCACATAATTCTCAGGGCGGTCTCCCATGAGAACGGCGGGTTTGTTGTCTCCCATGGAAGACCGCAGCGTCGGAGCGTTTTCTCTCAAGTCTGTTGGACCAGCTTCTCTGGCGATGGAACCCGGCTCGAAACACATGGGCCTGGTTCCGTTGGGGGAGCGGAAGACAATGGGGGCCTCGTGCAAGCACGTCAGCGTGGGGGAGACCCCCGTGGCGATGCATGCAGAAGCTTGGCCATGTGCCATGACTACGGGCTCTTCTTGTTCAAGGGAGCCAGGAGTCGAATCGGAGGCATCTTCACGTCCGCTGTCTTCTCTGGTTCGGCTATCGCCAACAAGGCGGCTTCTAGACGAGGAGGTAGTTCTCTCTCTCGGATCTTCGCTCGTCGGAGTATTCCAGAGCATGCCTTGGGGCTCAAATAGTACCGCTGCGGCAGGCTTCCAATCTCCAAGGTGTCCAACAAGGAAGACTCGACGACGTCGTTGGGCGACTCCGAAAAATCGAGAGTCAAGAATTCTGTAGGCGAACCCATACCCGCACGCAAGAAGCTCTTCGAGGAATCTTGAAAAATCGCCTCCGGCGTTCGTGCTGAAAACGCCCGGAACGTTCTCCCATACGATCCACCTTGCCCCAAGTGATCGGGCAAGTCGCACATGTGACAGTGCCAGTGAACCACGCTCATCAACCATCCCCTCTCGCTTACCGGCAATGGAGTAGCTTTGGCAGGGTGTGCCACCGACAACAAGCTCAACTGTAGGGGTCTTCCACTCATCAGGGTTTACCTTTGTGAAGTCGCCAACGTTCGGGGTGTCAGGGAAGCGATAGGCCAACAGGGCGGACGGAAAAGGGTCTATCTCGGAGAAGAACCGACATGTCCATCCCAAAGGTTCCCATGCCAGGTGCTCGGAGCCGACACCGGAGCAGATCGAAACGTAGTGCATGAAATGTATTTCGCAAATAAAATTACGTGTCTCGACCCGGCCCAAGTTTAGTGGTTAAACATGAAACCTTTTTGGGGGAGACACATAGATCATTTTGTCAAAATGGATCGTGTTAGATGGGGTAAATGGACCCCATGATGATCCGGGCGGTTGTTTGTCCTTGTGGAGAATCATCGTCTCTTTTGCAAGAAAAGTCCAGGGCCATTCGCTCTCGACAACCAGGATTATGTTTCCTGCGTGACACCACAAGTTTATAACGTGGCCGTTGGGGGGAGAATAGAACTCGATGGTGCGGTGAAACATGTTGTCGCTCATGGGAAAGGACGGGTTCATAGAGACGGCGTGTTGTGTGTGGATTGTGTGTGGGGCTTCGCCGGGCTCCTGTAGGATGTCTTTCGCTTCCATGTATCGAGCGATGACAAGCAAGTCCATTCTGATCTTTCCCAAGAGGTGCTTGGGGTACCGAACGCCGAGCTTGCAAACGACAAGTTCGGCGGTGTCTGCAATGTGCAGGCTTGGAATGTATGCGGCAGGGGCTACCCAAAAGAGAGGCAGGTTATGCGTCATTCTGACAGCGGTTATCGCTTGCTCAAGCTCAGATTTGTCTCTCTGGTTATAGGGAGGTATTTTATTGATGTCGTTCAAGAGAGCTTCGATTCTGTCTTGTGAAATAATCCATTGCATGTCAAACCTCCCATGCGTGTCACAGTGATAATCGCAGTATAGCATGAGTGATTTGATGTCCTGGATCGCATCTGATCATGATCAGACGAGTTTCTTGACAAAGATTTCAAGGAGTGAAAGTTCAGTCACTAAACTCAGGAGTATGTAATGGATTTTTTTTGATCTAACAAAACCCCCTGCGATCTCACATTAGAGATCCCTAGTCTTTCTCGTAGGTTAGATATGGTGTTGTTGAGATCGCTGTGAGATACACCCCCGATATTATAGCCAAGCTATGCTATCGAATCGACGATAGATCACGTTCAATTTTGGCGTCGATTTTGATATTGGTCATCCGACGCTCAGACCATGCGACGATGCTGATCATGCCCGACACAAAGTCTTGGGCTCTCGATGCACACGTGGCAGCATCTGTCATAGGGAGTCCGGAGTATTCAACCAACATGAACAAGATCTTTTTCAATCTTGTCTTGTAGGACGACAGGCTTGTTCCGACTATTTTCAGAGAAGGGTCTCCCATGCGGCAGATGATGTTGAACATCCACTTGGTGACACGAAAGAGGTCTTCTCCGAGCCATTCGGGCTGGTCCTGCATGTCGGGTGGGGCAATTGCGTCCAAGATCCATAAGGCTTCTTTTCGACACTCTAGAAGCACCTCATAAGCCTTTCGACGATTGCCATTGAGCTTGGAAGAGATCTCGGATTTGGACAGAGCAACGAATACAGTCATAGGGATCACCGCAGGAAGGTGGGAGTGGGGAGGGAAAACTTCTCGCAGAACTGCAAGAGTTGGCCCCACGTGGTGCGTCGGTGCCCACCGGGTGTGCGGTGCCCCTTGAGCTTCCCGTCGTCCATCCACGTGAGGACGGCAGAGGCGGAAACACTCAGGGCTTTTGCGACCTCGTGCGTGGTCATGGAGATGTCGTGGGAGGTCTCGGGGTTCTTTAGCTCGTGGAGTTCGGTTTCCAATGCGAGTGCGGCAGTGGCGATCTCTTCGAGTTTTTCTTCAAAGGTCTTGACATGCGTGGGCGGATCGTCATTTCCTGCGTGACAGGAAAAGCCGTCGCGGACCAATCTGAGTCGTCGGATGTTTCTGATTCTGTTAGCGAGGGACATGTTTCTTGTCTCCATTGCGAGTTACTTGCGACCGCAACGGTCGTAAAATTCGTGGACGTCGATGCGGACTTGGGTTTCTACAAGCTCGTACTCTACGATGTCAGCTTCCGCATAGGGGTTGTCTCCGGAGCTATGTAAGAGGGAAGGCACGGCGATGGTGAGGTGAGACTTAAGAGATCGCTCTGTCCATATCTTCCCTGTCCTGCTAGACCATCGAGGACGGGAACCTCCCATCGAAAACTTCTTTGTGGTCCTGTGTTGTATGCGGTATCTCTTGTTTGATGCAGGCATCTTTTCTCCTGGTTGTACGAGTCCATACTCAGATATATATCCAAGTAATCGATGTATTTGGACTTGGTGAAGAAAAATAAAGGCGTCTGCTAGGGTCCGAGACGGAGCCAGGTGGGGGCATTTCGTTGAGAGGAGGCTACGGAGATCAGCCAATCAGCGGTTTCAATGTACCGTCGAGCACACCATTCTTCGATGGGGCTACAGGGGGAGGTGCCGAGTTTGACTCCCTTCTCGCGGAATCGGGGCTCCAGTCGTTTCCGGACTCTCTCGCATTGATACGTGTTTCCCATAAGGGATTGTTCCGCCATGAAGCTCGCGACAGACATGTCGTCTGCCAACTTCATCAGCGTGTGTTCGGGAGAGTCTTTCTCGTAGACTGCTGAGCAGACCCAATCGACCAGAGAAGGGGGCAGGTGTTCGGCGGCGACGTTCGCCTCCCAAAGGGCGACCTCACCGTCTTTCCACAAGTTCTCTAACGTGAGGTCTCTCTTCTTGATAGAGCGATTGATGTCTCCGGTCAGGGCTTCGGGCAGATCATGGGTAACAGCCAACCCCATGAGTTTGTAGAAGTCGATCTCTTCGGCGAGGTCGGGGTCGGTCTCTTTCATCCACTCATATAAGCAGAACGTGTACAAGCAAACCCAATACGAGTGATCGGATACCGTCTCCTTTGTCATCACATAGGGATTGTATCGGGTCGCGTGGGCCAATCCTCGAACGTTTCCGTTCAGCAGATTTCGTGTGCGGGTCGCAGCAAGATCGTAGTGCATGGTCTGTCTCCTGGTTTACCATTCAGATTTTTTTCTGCGGTCAGCTTCTTTGGTCGCTAAGGTCTCATTTTTCAGCTTCATTGACTCGGTCCTGTCCTGCACGGGGATTGTGACGAAATAATCCTCTTCCGGTATACCACATGTCTTTTTCCATGCTCTTATCTGAGCGGCTGTATCCGTGTGAGGTGCGTACCTGTGAATAACAGATAATTCGTCAACGCACGGCAATAACTGTGGATAAGCGAATACGATTTTCTGGATTGCTATGTATCTTGCTGCGTCAAGTGTTGCATGGGGGCCTGCCAAGAATCGTATCGCGGCGGCTTGAGTTGATGGACCAGAAAACATGTTGGGACTTTTGAATAGAATGCCCAGGACCGTGCGGAAATCGACTTTATATCGGAACATGGCGTTTTTCCGGAGATTCTAGAGGGCTTTCTGTCTCTGTGTGTTCAGTCACTGAACTTTTAATGGGTCTGTGCGGGTCTTGTTTCTGACCAGAATCGCCACGGATCTGATCGGCGACTTCCAATAGGAACCCCGCGTCTCCGTATGAGGTGCACAACTGCTCGTCTATTGGGAACTCAGGAGGAGTGTGTTTTGTTGCTTTCATCGGCACCTCATACGGAGACATGGAGAAGAGGGCTTGAGGTTTACTCGCTCAGGAGTCGTCCTTTCCCGGCGTACGCGGCAGTCGTGGCGGCGAACTTCGAACGCCACGACCACTCGTTCTTGACCCATTTGCGGAACTGCGAGAACGAGATGGAGACTTTATCTTCGACGCTCATTTCGAGCATTTCGATCACGGTGTCGTATTCGTTCACGTGGGATTGGGGGGCGTGGAGATCGTTCCAGATATTGGAGGCGGAGAATTTTCTGGGGTCTGCTTCGTCGGTGCTGTTGGGAAAGTCGATGCTTTGAGCGGCAATGGCGATCGTTCCGCCCGGCAGCTTGGAGAGAGCAACCAGAGTTTGTTCCACTCGCTCGGCGGTCTCGACGATATAGCCGTCGAGGGCTTCTTGGTACTCTTTTCTGTGAGCTTCGCGGGACTCTTTGAGCTTCGCGGGACTCTTTGAGCTTCGCGATCAGTTCTTCTCGTTTGACAGTGACAGTTTCTTTGTTCATCAAGTTCTCCTGGTTGTGAATGGGGGTAAGCGAAGTCAGTCTTCGTCTACTCCAATGTATTGGATGAGTTCTCTTTCTGCATCGTAGAGTTGGGTTTGAAGCAGGTTGCATCGTTGCTTCTGCTGATGAAGCTGCTCTTCCAATCGGTTGATGTAGGCGAAGATCTCGTCCAACTCGGCGTTACACAGGGCCTCTCCTGTAACGTGTCTTTGACGCAACTGAGAGATCCTGTGTTCTTCTTGTAATCGTTGGTAGTGATCAGGCATGTGTTATTCGGGTGGATGGAGTCGTTTCGCGGCGTTCTTTGCCCACAGTGCGAGCCACCCATTCGTGAATTGGGCATCGTTGATGCTCTCTACTTGAGACACCAAAATTTCGAGACTCCCGACAGGGAGGTGATCGCGGGCGAGCAAGTACAGCAAGGACACCCATCGGTCACGAGAGCTTTGCGACCCGGAGGCTTCTCGCATCCTCCTGTTTATTCTGTTATTGGGAGAGACAATAGATCCAGATGATTCGGTGGTCTTCATGTTCCCGACAGGTCTTTAAGGGCGGTCTCTGTTATATAGCGAAGTTGGTCGGACAAGACCAGGCATTCATCGGGGATCAATAGTTTTTTTCTGTCCATGGGGTCACCTTTTGGCTTGAGTGAGTGGGTTGCCCATAGATATAAGCGAGGAAAGAGACTATTGAGACTGTGCAGGCTCGTTTTTTTCGGGGATACAGTTTCGGCATCGTGCCTCATATGACTCGCTATCACCAATCAAGATCAGTTCCGAGTTCTCCACTGTCCGATAAGTGTGGGAGGCAGGGAGTCCGCATGTCTGGCATATGGCAGTGAGCTTGGTGACGTGGTCGGCCAAGCACAGTACTTGGGCAGCTTGTCCAAATGGATCGCCAAAGCAGTCTCGCTCCAATACAGCGATATACACAAGAATCTTTCTCTTCAGGAGATAGTGAATCACCGGCATAATGTCTCCGCCGAAGAATTGAGCCTCGTCCATACCGACGACGTGGGTGTCGGATTGGATGCAAGAAGGCAGGTCGGAGATCTTATTTAATGTAATGGCCGGAAAGCTGGCGCCGGAGCGCGAAACAATGGCCTCAGAGGGCTCGCGTGTGTCGAGCGCGGGTCGAAAAGCAGATACCCTGTTTGGACCATATCGATAAATGGCTTTTCGCAGGCGACCGATCAATTCGTCGCTTTTTGCGGAAAACATGGGTCCGGAGATGACTTCAAGCCACCCTTGTGGAGGGGGTTGGACGGCAAAAGATTGGGCTGGTCGGGATTGCGTCATGGTGGCCTCACCAATACAATGGTTTTGGGTTCAGATGGTCGAGTCCTGCTATCGTATCACACACGCAGGAGTGCCGAAATGGGGAAATACGGAGTCACACGAGAAGAATGGGTTGATGCTTTGCGACATGTCCAGGCTTTGGGAAAGCAGCAGTGGAAGTCACAGATCGAATATGAATTGATGGGTGATCGCATGGATCACGGATGCCCTCCTCCCTTAGAGGACTACCAAGACCGTTTTGAGATCAAGCAGGGGTCGGAATCCGGGGTGACAACGAACACCACGTGGAACGGGGAGCGCGTCTTATGGGCGTATCCGGCTGTGTGGAAAGGAAGTGCCAACGCCAAAGAGCGTGTTGTCACGTCAGAGTCTCGCATCCCGACGGCTTGCGGCGGTGTCATGATGTGGGCCATTATCCACGCCCTCAAAGAATTGGGCCTGGAAGAGGAGATCCCACGCAGCGACATCGAGACAATGAAACGGCTTGGCCTGCAAGACAAGGACGGCATCGCAGCAGCTTTTGTTGAGTTGGGGTGGGCTCCCAAGATCATCCGAGACGTATCGGCTATCCGAGAAGGTGATGTTCTGTGCTTGGGGTACTTTGGGGAGTCGGGTGGTTCGTTTCATCATTGGTGTATTGCACGAGAAAAGCCTCACCAAGGCATCGAGGGAAAGCCTGTGTTGTGGACGTGGGGTAGTTCTCCAGACGCGGGAGGGTATGGCCCCGATTGGTACTCCAAGAACCGAACGAGAACGATCGACGGGGAAGAGCGAACCCGTATGTTTGTGGCGGCGAGTCCTTTCTCCGATTAGTCTTACCAATCGGATGCTTCTTTCCGGTCTTTCTCAATCTTCGCCAGTTTTTCTATCTCGGCTTCGCGAAAAGGGTCTATCACTTGGAGTTCTCCAAAGGGTCGGTGGACTTTCACGGTAACGGCAGAGGATGGAACGGATACTCTGCTTCCTATTCGCAGGAAGAGTAATTCTGACTCGTCAACAGTGAAGGGCACGGGTGTCGTACAGATCCACATGGTGGACCCATATTTCTCACCTCTTTTGACCACTATTATGTGTCCTGAGACTGTCTGATGCCCAACTATATTCCCTGTTCTTTCTAGGACAAACGGGAGCTTCTTGCTCCCGTTGTCAATCACCTTGTAGGTTCCGACATTTTTATCTGGCACTGATTTTGAGTGGACAACGAGGACGGTGTCTCCATTGCTCAGTTCAAAGTTGTCAGATGCGTGCAGCGGTATGGTTCCTGGTTCAACCCCAATGAGTCGGTTGGGGTCTCCTCCGTGGATGAACGTTAGCTTGTCGAGGTGGACGATTGAATAGGCGGTGTCCATGTGGGAGATTGTCGTATCCAATTTCTTTGCGAGTATGTCTGCCATGTCTCTTTGGTTCGTTCAGTCACTGAACTTTCACTGAGGTGGTGAGATCTCATCGGAACTATTGTTGCTGAGATTTTCGTCTTCGTCCATCCATAGTTTCCATTGGGTGTCGTTCATGGAGGTGTCGGCTTGCACCATTGCCCGGTGTGCGATCTTCACAGTGAGGGCCTTGGCATCTTGAAAAGTCAGCTTTTCGTTTTGGTCATTCATCCACATGGACTTCAATTCATCCAAGGAAGCCCAAAGTTCACCGTCGATGACTTGCTCTCCCAGGTAGCGTTTGTATCCAGAGACCCAATAGTGGACATGGACCGATGGGTCTTCAATAGACCACACTCCCCATATCCAATGCTCGCCATTGTCTCCGGGAACGTTCAGGTGGGACACGAGAGAGCCTTGGTTTTGGGAGACCAGTGCGATTGCGTCGAAGTCGTTGTGGATCGCGATAAGCTCGCGGAGGTCGTTCAAGAGGTTATATACGATCGTGGAGGGGCTGTATGGCCCGCCGTCGAGCAAAGCCCTTTGTTCATCGTGAATCGCGAGTAGCTGCTCCAATAGGAGGTCTACAGCTCCATACATCTTGTGCACGGACTTGGCCACGTTGAGCATAACCCGACCTGTATTGGCGATTAGCTCTGCTGCGACAGGATAGCGATGACTGACTCGACCGACAATAGATCCGTCTCCCCCTAGCACGATCAGGTCTCTGCCATCAGGAGGTGCCAAGGACTCTCCTGCCTGCATCAGTTCTAATTGGGATGCGACTGTCCAGGGAAGAGGGGGGTCCATGCTCGCTACTTGGTCCAATATCTGTAGTGCGAGTTCTTCTACTTGTAATTCGTCATCTGCGTACTCTTCTGTTGCTTCTGCTGTGGGGTCGATTGACATGATGGTCTCCTGTGAGGGGGATGGAGAGGGGTTCTGTGTGATGTTTCTGTAGATGGTTTGATTTGTTCTGTGTGTGTAAGATGCAGTTCCCCCCTTTTGGGCGTCAAGGGGAGCGCGACGCGCGAGGGAACGAAGAGACCGAGAGAGGGTGTGACCCGCGAGAGCCCGTTGGAGCGAATGCGACCGGAGGGTTCCCGTGTTATTCAGAGAGAAGCGAGAGAGGATCGCGTCGGTGTGGGTCGGGTATAAAAAGATCGGGTGGATCTTTTGGGGTATGTCGGTGTGTTTCGTTTTTGGTTGTTATGACGCACGGGTTGTGAAGATGGGGTTGTGGTGTGTGGGTGTGCGTTATAACGTTCGCGGTGGTGCTGTGTGTGTAATTGAATTTCGGCAAGTGGTATCGGATGACCGAGAGTCTGGATTTGTGTAACAAGTGGATCTTGTTTTGACGACCAGACACAGAAGAAACGAAGAAAGAAACTGGGGTTCCGATGGTAGATGCACGTGGACGTGGTGTCGTGTGTGAATCGTGCTTGCGTTCCGACAATATTGTGGTGAGTCCCGTGTGTGTTTCCAGTGTTAAACCGATGAGGCGCCGTTCTCTGCGCGAGGGTCTGCATGGGTGTGGGTGTGGAGTGGGGTGTTGGGGGTTGCGATGGTGTCGCGTTGTGTGGGGTGTGGATGAGGTGGGTGAGATGCAGTCTCGTGGTCATTGAGAAGCGGGAGGCTCGGTTCTCCGGGGGCATGGCTTCGTTTTGCGGGAGCCTGGAGAGCACGCGGGGTGGGCCAATCTTTGCCCGACCAGCGAGTAACCGTACCAAACGTTGCGGTGCCGAAGTCCCATTCGGCTGCGATTTTTGGTGCGTGGATGTGTTACGTGCGGGTTTGTTTCCTCTGGCGGCTGGTGTTGCCTGGAAACATGTTCCTTGGGATTGTGTGTTGTGGCGGTTGCCAGCGGTGGTGTGGTGGTGTGGTGTGTTGTGGATGCAGTTGCATGTGTGGGGGTGGCATACGGTGTCTTGGAGTTCAGTGACTGAACGCTGGGGGGAGATTTTTGGAAAAATCACTTGAACGGAGGGCCGAGACGATGTATGTTGATTTTGGTTTGACGAAAGTAGATCTCCCGACCGACGATCGTCACACTCGAAGAGAGTTGCCCAAGGAACCCGACCAAAGGGGCCAGCCAGTGGGATGTTGAGACCAAACATTGCGAGAGGCATCGACAACAACTCTTTTTTCAAATGTCCATGGGGAAACCCAGAAAAGAAGCTCATCGGAGACGGTGGGCTTTTTTTTTTGGGTTTTTGCGAATAAGAACACTCGGACGATACTGGATCGGTGAGAGGGTCGTCAAGAAAAAAAGTGTGTGGGTGTTATATTTTTGTGGTGTGTATAATTTGTATTGAGAAAAAAACTTGTTTGGTGTGTATGACTTGTGTTACGAGTGGTGTGACGCAAGTGGGCACGGATCAAGTTTTCCATGACAAGAGTGCATATCTCCTAACGCCAGGTGTTATGTGTTGCGTGGGAACATTCCGATTGGTTGGTGTCAGGTAGCGTACAATACAAAAGAGCATTGCGAGGGAGTCGATTTGGGTGAACATCGGCTCCCTCGTCGTGTATGTGGGGTATGTGTTTGGGGGGTGGTAGGTCTGTGTATGGGTGGGTGTTGCGTATATATGTGTGAGTCCGTTGGTTTGGCGGGTCATGTAATATTGTGCATCATGTATAATGGGCATATTGCCGGGAGTTGTGAAGATGAAAGAGACGAAAGTGAGTCCATCGTCGTTGCGTTTGTTTGGTGCGAGTGCGTTTGCGTCATTGGTGGGTGTGTTGAGTCCGTTCCGGGAGGGAGCGTTATTGGTGAGGGATTTGGGGTTGGAAGACGGTCCGGATGTGTTGGAGCGTTGGCGGGATCTTGTGGAGCAGCAGGTGTTGGACTCAACAACCGAGGAGGGTTGGTGTGATACGTTAGTTCATTTGATGTTCCCGGTGGGGGATCGTTATGCGAGCTTGGTATTGGACTTGGGAGATGCGTTGGAGGATGCGGTCGTAGAGAAAGCCACCAGGGGGATGGTCAGGGTGGTGGGTGCACGGTTGGGTGCGCGGGGTATTATATTGCTAAAGGTGGCGAATGCGTTGTTGTATAATGACGTCCCGAAGGAAGACAGGGAGGGTCGTGCGGCTCGTGATTTGAGGGAGTATGATCAAGTGGAAGAGATTCCGGAGTCGATGAAGGTGTTGGCTATTGTGATGTCGGGAATGGAGAGTCCGTCGGAGCGGTCGATCACATTGTTTCCGTTGGACAGTATGGGTGTTCCGCAAAGGGATGAGCGGGCGAGCGTTGAGGGAGACTTGGCTTTCGGGTTGAGCGAGAATGGAAAAATGGCAGTGGTTCACGAGAGAGACCCCCGTGTTTGATTTGGTGTCGCAATAGGGGTGTTCGTCGGTTATTTATGGGCAGGGATTCACCGCAGGAATTTTTGTTACCCAAGCGAGGGTGGTTGTTACCACGTTCGTTGGCGACGCGGTGGGTCTCTATTTCTTGAGTTGTTTCTTGAGTTGTTTCTTGAGTTGTTTCTTGAGTTGTTTCTTGAAAAAGTTCAGTGACTGAACTTGCATGGTCTTTTTTCAGATTTCAGATTTGCACCGCAAAATAGAACGGGAAGAAAGACATTACGGGGTACTTTGGCACGACCGAAGTGCCTTTTTTTATAATATTCAGGAGAAGAACCCGATGGTTGAGATGAAAAAAGAGAACAGAGTTGGATTGGAAGAGTGGGACAGGGCTCGTCCGACGGCTCTTGATTACAAGGATCGGATCAAGGGGGCCTTGTGGGGTCTCGCGGTGGGAGATGCCCTTGGGGCACCGTATGAGTTCGACAGTCGAGATTCGCGTCGTATCGGCAGCTTGGACGTTTCAATGAGTTACGGCACGGGTGGTACGTGGAATGTCCGCGAGGGGGAGTGGACGGACGACACGGCGATGGCGTTGTGCGGTATCGAGTCTTTGTTGTTGTGGGGAGGGTTGAATCCGGATGACTTGCTTCGTCGTTGGGTGGCGTGGTGGAGGAAGGGCTACATGAGTACTCGCGACGAGTGCTTTGACATCGGCACGACGACGTCGAGTGCCTTGTTGGAGTTCAGGAGGAGAGGCTTGTGGTATGAGGCGGGTCTCCAAAGTGGCGGTTCGGGGAATGGGTCGTTGATGCGGTTGGCTCCCTTTGTGCTTTGGTACGCGGAGCAGTCGGGCGACGTCGCAGTGGAAGCGGGTCGTATTTCGGGGAGACTGACGCACGGTTCGAGAGATTGCGACGACAGCGTGATGATCATGTCGCTCTTGATGGAGGCGTTGGTGTCGGGTGAATACATGACGGGGGCTTTGTTGGAGTTGCCGGATTTGTTGTCGGATTGGGTGGGTGCACCGGGTCTGATGCGATTGTTGGATGGTTCGGTTATCGCGATGTCGCGGGAGCAAGTGAGGTCGGGCGGTTATTGCGTGGACACGTTGGTGGCAGCGGTGTGGTCGGTGTTGCAGTCCACTTCGTTCTCGGAAGCGGTCGTTACGGCGATCCGTTTGGGTGGAGACACGGACACGGTGGCAGCGGTGGTTGGTCAGCTTGCGGGTCTCTTGTACGGGTGTTCGGGTATTCCCAGGAGGTGGATCGAAGGGTTGCTTTGTTATGATCGTGTGAATGCATACATCAATCGTTTCACGGACGTCGTGATAGAGTTGGGTGAGCATGGCGAGACCACGTTCATGCCGCAGTGGATGGGAAGTCGGGTCTATTACGAGGGGCCTTAGCATGACAAAGGCATGGGATGCGTTGGAGTTGGCCTTTCGGGGCCTGTCGGAGACTTCGGATGGCTCGGAAAAGAAAGAGTCTTCGGAGGTCTCGCCTGTGTCTGTCGTTCCATCTGTCGTTCCACCTGTCGTTCCACCTGTCGGTCGGGCGGATCTTCCAAGAATTCGTTCTGTGAAGGAGTTGTTGGCCCCCAAGGGTCGGTCGGAGGTAAGGCCAGTGGTCCCTGTGGCGTCTGTAATGGCACCGGAGGAGCATGTTCGGGCGTATGGGTTCGTGTCGATCGATTGGGACCACGTGGAGGCTTGCAAGGCGGTCGGGAACAAAGAGAGGAGGGTGCCGAGAGAGTGGACGAAGCGGGAGGTGTCTTTGATCGAGTGGTTTCGGGCTGTTCGGTTAGAGGGAGTGTTGCCGACGAAGCCGTTCTGGTTGAATGCTTGCAGTTGGCTATCAGAGCCGAGCAAGTATTACGAATGGATGGAGTCCAGGATACGCCGAGGCCCGATGTCCAAGAGGTTTGACAGATTGTTGGATAAGTTGGAGGAGTTGCGTCGGGCAGCGAAGAGGATACGAGGAACAGGGTAGATATTTTGGGGGAGGTGTCTCGTTTGGTTGTCGATGTGTATATATATATTGCGGAAAAGATGGCAGCAACGCATACTTGATTGGGTAACAAAGAGGTAGTCATGAGCTTTATAGACAAGCCGATTCAATGGGACATGTCGAAAGACGACGCGGCAAAATCAATCCACGAGAGGTTCCGCAATCGTCAGTTTTGGTTGGAGGTTGTGTGTGAGACGCCCTTAGAAGGGGCGGACTACCCGAAGATGCTTGATGTTGCCCGTGACAAGGCACGTCGAGTGGACGTGCCACGATCGTCGGATGAGTTTCTTGATGAGATTCGCACTTCTCGACCCCGTAAGCTCTGCGTGTTCAAGGGTTTCAAGAAAGGCCCGTACACGTGGTGGGCGGCGATCGTGGAGTTCGGCGATCCGACGATTCGAAGAATGCTTCGTTCGCGAGTCGAAAAGTCCGAAGACGATTTGGTTCCGGGGGTTGAAGAGCGTCGGGTTTACGCACTCTTTAACGGTTGGACGTCAAGGCGTGGCACGGAGGCTGTCTTGGTGGATTACTCTGGTTCGAGCGAGATTATGGGAAAAACCCATACGGTGACGGATGCCCGCGAGTTCATGCAGTACATGCTGGATGCTCGCGTGGGAGACCGCGTGACGGACGGTTACGGACCATCTTTTGAGTTGGAAGACATTGATCTTGGCTCGTCGGAGTTGCCTCGCATCGAGGGATTGCCTCCGGTTGTTCCGAGAGAACGTAAGCCGACAGGACGCAAGTCTTGGGAAGAGGAGCATCGACCGTGGGAGGACGAAGAGGAAGACGATGACGACATGGAAGTCTTGTCTCGACGCCCCCGAACGGAGTCGAGATCCGATAGAGAAGAGAGCAGCGGGTTCGAAGAACACAAACGTCGAAAAGCGACGGAAGATTCGAAGGGATCGGATTTTTGGGGTCGCACCGAGCCAGAGGGTGCCCCTGATGCGGGAGTTACCGACCTGGAAAAAGCGGCTCGTAATCGCAGAAAGTCTTCGGATTGGTAAGCTAGATACGGGAGGATGTGTTGCGGGAACAGATGAGTCTGCCCCTTATGCCCCCAAAGGGACGTCAAGATGAAGCAGTGGTGGAGATTGGGGCTTTGCCCCGGCTCCCGCCTGCGGGTCGTAGTGACTTGGAGTTGGTGGAGGAGGAGCCGAAGTCGTCTGTGCGGGTTCGGTTCCGGGGTGCGTACTTTTACGTCCATCCTGCGAGTCAGTTGAGCATAGAGGTTGAGCGTTCTATCTCTTTTCAACGCAAAGGATTCGAGAAGACTTTTACTTACCAAAAGGGTAAGTGGGATGGGTACACTTCGTTGTTCAAGCGTGTCCGAGGGGAGGACACCTTGGAGGTTCCGATTGGGATGTATCCGCAGTTTGCGGCGGGGTGCGATCTGCACGGCGTCAGCGTCGTGGTTGACAATAGTCGAATGCGTCCGATGTCTGTGGTGCCTCCGAACTTGGAGTGGTGGAGGCTCCAGGGGAAAGACGGGGAGATTGAGCTATACGATTATCAGTTGGACACGGTGGGGCATACGACCTACGATGAGGACGTGTATAAGCTCTCCCCGGAGAAAGCAGAAGAGTTGTCGAGTGGCCTTGGGTTGTTGACGCGATACAGGGTCAATGGTTGCGGTATTTGGCGATCGGCGACGGGATCAGGGAAGACGACAGCCGTGGCGGGATTGATCCAAAAGCTTGGTGTCCGCGTTGTTTTTGTGGTGTACGGTACAGAGTTAGTGGAACAAACGGCGGAGAGGTTTAAGCAGATGTTGGCTCCGTGGCTTGAGCGTCACGGGTTGGATGTGGAAGACGCGATCCGTGTGTGCAACAAGAAAAGCACGGAGTTTGGGCTCATTACAGTTGCGGGGTCGTCGCTCTTGGCGGCAGCACTCAATAGGCCGGAAGCTGTGAAGCGAGAGGCAGGTCGCTTGTCAAGTGCTGCGATGGATCTGCTTGATCCTGCATTGTTTCGATCGGATGAAGAAAAGGAGGCGATCGAGAAGATGCGGGACTTCGTCTCGAAGTGGTTTCGTGTGTGCAGGAAAGAGAGCTACGATAAGGCAATTCGGGACTTCGGGGATGATTGGAAGGGGTTGTCGGAAGACGTGTTAGATGAGCCATTCCGATTGGTGGGTGGTACGTTTTTGATGCGTCAGTCTTCTGGCGACCTTACAGAGGAGACGCAGACGGAGTTCTATGAGAGGTTGTCGAAGGTTTTTCTCTCGATGCACACTCTCCCAAGGAGGGCGAAAAAAGCACTCTCTCGAAGAGATCAGGTTGCTTCGGGGCTACAGAGAGCAGGTTTGTTGATCGGCGACGAGGTCCACCTGGCAGGCGGCAAGGGTTATCACGAGGTGTTGATGGCTTGCCCGGCGTATTATCGCGTAGGGATGTCAGGAACGCCATTAGAGCGGACGGATGGCCAGAACATTAGGGTGATCGCTGGATTCGGCGAGATCTTGTCGCATGTTTCCAACAAGGACATGCAAGAGGCGGATGTTGTCCCGAACGTCAACATCAACTTTGTCTCGACCAAAGGGGGTCCATCGATCAAATTGTCAAAGGGGTGGCTTTGGAATGACGTAGTGGATCTCGGAATATCTGGGTATTCATTGAGAAACGACATCATTTCGTTCTTGGTGCATCGTGCATACCTCGCGAACAAGCAGTCATTGGTGCTGTTCCGGTCTCGTGTTCATGGAGAGAACTTGTCCGTGTTTTTGGATGTATGGGGAGTTCCCCACACTAAGTTGGACGGTCGCTCACCAATGGAAGATCGTTTGGCGGCATTGGATAGGTTTCGTAGCGGTACGGAGTTGGCGTTGGTCGCGAGCGATATTTTTGGGACAGGTATCGACATCCCCGATGGTTTTGATCTTTTGATTAACGCAGGGGGTGGGAAGGGAAGATCGAAGGACGACGATCGCGGCGGGATAAAGATTTTGCAGCGATTGGGTAGAGGTTTGCGTGGAGATTCGGACCATACTTTGGAGTTTTGGGACTTCTACGACGACCATTTGTGGAGATTGGCTCAACATGGAGAGAGCCGATTCAAATTGTATGAAGAGCAAGATTGTTTTACGATGCAAGATGTTTCGTGGAGGGATTTGCTCCCTCCCGAAGTGATTGCTCGGTATGAACCAGAAGGGAGTTTGTTGTGAGCCAAAAAAATGGTGACGCGAAAGTTGTGTCTGTGGTTGAAGAGCCGATGCGAGATCCGATAGTTTATGTCGAGGGGGTGGGGTCTGTTCCTCCTGAGATTGCCAAGCAATTGGTGTATGCGTGGAGGGCATTGTTGATGTCTTTGCGGGCCGAGGGGAAGTTCGAGGGAGATGTTCCGCGAGCCTTTACAGCTAAGATGTCACCGAATGGATCGGTGTCCTTGGAGCCGTTTCATATGCCCACAGGGGTGGTGATAGGTGGCGAGGAGGTGAGCTTGGACGGTCCATTGGAGCATATGTTCCGACCGGCACCTCGTCTAGACGCTTCCTTGGCTCCGACTCTCCCTCGCAATGGATTGGGGTCTTCGCCGACGCACTTGGACATGGAGATGGAGTCTCGTAGGTCGGCTCGACGTCGTCGTGCTGTTGGTGGTGCTGAGTTGGTGGGCTCCAAGGTTCCCGATGCTTCGGGTCAACATCGTGCGTTGGTCTCTGATGGTGGAGAGGTAGAGGTTGTCTCATGAGCGGGGTGAGAGACTTGTTCAAGGTGGCTTTGCCTGTGAAGCTCGCCAGGAAAGAGATCAAGAGAGAGGTTAGAGGTCTCAATTTGGGACGTGGCCGCAGGAAGAAGGAGAAGAGAGCCACCAGGACGGAGATGATTCGCAGGACACACGAGGGTCGTATTCTGGTGCCAGATCGTCGAGATCGAGAGGCACGGATGGAGGCGGCTCGTGTAGCCCAAGCTTTCGCAGAGAAGCACGCCAGGTACTTCGGCAGTCGCCAATGCGATTGGCAGAGGATGATGGAGAATCCCGGTGCGGTGGGGTGCTTCTCTCGTGCTGCCGCATATGCGTCCGAGTTGACTTGTTCGGCTTCGGATTTTGTGGAGGCACAGTTTTGGTATTTTGATAAATACGTGGGCCAGGTTCCCGACATAAAGAATTTGGCGGCACCAGATGCTGTCTCCCGGTATAGTATTTGGAAGGAGTCTAGAGAGTCGGGTGAGGCGCCGGATGCGACGGTTTATCCGGCAGTGGGAGGGAGGGTCGCAAAATTAACAGATGACGAAATGCGGGGCTATGAGGAGTCTTCCTTGCGTCGAATGGTCTCTCGATGGGGTTCGGAAGATAAAGTGTGGGAGTTGTTTGGACAGGAGGACGATGTTTTCTCTTTGGCTTTTCGGGAGAGCCGGGGGTCTTGGCAGCGTATGTACGGAACAGGAGACCTTGAAAAAGTTTAGTCACTGAACGCACAGGTGCTTCTCTTGCTGTGCTCTTGTGTTCTTCACATGTCGCTATATCCGTATTTTATTGTATATATAGAGCGACAGTACAACGTTCGAGAGTAGAGGTTGAGATCATGATTAAAGTATCGACATTGGCAATCAAAGGACACCAGGCATTGGTGATGACCCCGACAGGAAGATTGATTGTTTTGAAGTTCGACAAGCCCCTGCCGGATGGGTATGAAGTCAAGATGTTGGATGAGGAGCCTCCGGAGGCTGACGTGTGGCACGGAGGGGAAGACTTGGTTGTGCCTGTTTTTCCTGCATTTGAAGCGTCTGATATGCCGGACATGCCGAGCGTTTAATAAAAAAATGTCGAGGTGTTGTCATCTGTGGGTATATGACAATAGGTCACATAGAAGATCGGATCATATGCACCACACGATTCGCTGTGCGCGATAGGAGGGTTGATGGTAACACCGGGAGTTGCGGGTCCAGAGGCGTTTGAGAAATTTGCCTTTGGCGACGGTATGCAGAAAGACGTGCTGCGATTGATGGCACGAGAGCAGTTGTTTTCGGAGGCTTCGGTTCATTGGATTGAGCCGAAGTACTTCGGGACAGGGGCACAGAGATGGATGGCCAAGGCCCAAATCCGTTTCTTTGAAAGATACATGATGCCGCCAACAAAGAGCGAAGTGTTGGAGGTTTTGCGCAAGTCACAGGTGTTGGGCGAGGTAACCGATGTCTTGGTTTCGGACATCTCTCGCTTGACGGGGGAGATATACGACGAGCCGTTGTCGGGGTCTCGCGAGTTTACATTGGACTCCGTCAGGGGGTTTGCTCGCAAAAGAGCGTGGCAGTCGGCCATATTGGAGGCTCTGCCTTATTTGGAGATGGGAGATGCCGATCGGGTTGATCTGATCATGGAGCGAGCCAAGTCGTCCGTGTATGATTTGGAAGCGGGCGGGTATTGGCTGTTCGAGACTGTAGAGGAGAGAGCCCGGCGAAGGGCAATGGACGAGGAGACCGGGGGGGATGTGTTTCCTTTGGGGATACCTCCGCTAGACCTGGCTTTACGCCGGGGCGGCATTGGTCCTGGGGAAGTCGTTATGTGGATCGCGGAGAAAGGGGGCGGGAAATCAATTGCCTTGTGCCATACGGCTCGACACGCTGTCTTCTCCCATGGTCGCGTCGCGATATTTTCGTTCGAGATGGCCGAGGAGCAGATCGCAGATCGCTTGGATGCGGGATTCGGTGGCGTCAGCATGTGGAGTATGGTCGCCGAGCAAGAGAAAATGATGGAGAACTTGCGGTTTTTAACAGGCAGGTTCCCGCGCAGCGTCTTTATTCGCCGTTACCCCACCAAGGGAGCAACCATATCGGACATAAAAAGATGCTTGGACTCTCTGCGGAGGCAGCACAGTTGGACGCCTCACGTTATCGTTTTGGACTATTCTTCGATCGTCCGTCCTTCTCGATCGCGAGAGAGAAAGAACGAGGAGCTTCAGGAAGTCGTCGAGGATTTTCGTGGATTGTGTGTTGAGGTGGGTGCTGCGGGCTACACAGCAGCGCAACTGAATCGGATGGGAGCAGCACGTCGTGTCGCAGATGGAACGCATGCAGCGGGTTCTTGGGACCAACTTGCTACGGTCGATTACTCATATATTATCAATCAAACATTGGAGGAGCGGGAGCGAAACATGATTCGTATCTTGATAGAGAAAGCTCGCGATGGCCTCTCCAAGTTAGAGATTGGGCCTCTGGAGACTGAATGGGCCAAGATGAGATTTATCGCTCCCATCCACGCACCTCCGTGGGAGATCCGTGAAAAGTACGGCATTTACTTCAAGTAGAGGCAGGCGACGAACATGTCTGATATTGGGAGTCTTCGGTTCGAAGATCACGAGATAGAAAGAGTTCGCCATGCTGCGAATGTGGTGGAGCTTGTGGGGTCTGTGGTTAAGTTGACTCGTGCGGGGTCTTCTTTCAAGGGTTGCTGTCCTTTCCACCAGGAGAAGACCCCATCGTTTTTTGTTGAACCCGAAAAGAAGGTGTATTACTGCTTTGGTTGCGGTGCGAGAGGAGATGCTATCACGTTCATGCAGGAGATGTTCTCCCTGTCTTTTGCGGATGCTATTCGCGAGCTTGCTCACCGGCACAGCATCTCTTTGGGGGATGGTGCGTTTAGGGACTTTACTGCCAAGGTGATGCGGGCTCTTCACCCACCAGCTACGACGTGGGCAGTGCCAGGCCGAAGTGATTGCCGAGATGAGGGGGTTCGGGTTGAATCTATCGCCAAGGTTATGTCGCACCACAGGATTGACGCTCCCGCAGGGATGGCTCGTTTGGGTCATCCGATGATTTGCGAGATCAACGATTACGTGGAGGGTCGCGGTTTTTCGGTGGAGGATTTGGCCACCAAGGGGTATGGCGGTTTTGTTTTTGGTCCGCACGGCGGGAGGCTTTTTATCCCGTGTGTGATGGACGGTGACTTGGTTTTCTGGCAGACACGTTCGATTGTCGATCGCCAGGATATGTACGGAAGGGTTCCACCAAAGTACCTGAGTGCGCCGGATGTGACGTCGGGGATATGTATCTATAATTTGGATGTGGCCAAGAAGTTTCCGCTTGTTCATGTGGTGGAGGGTGCGTTTGACGCGGAGACTGTAGGGGATGACGCCATATCGATGTTTGGGTGTCGAGTCACGGCGGCACAGGCTCGCGTATTGGCTTTGCGAGGGTTTCGAGAGTTAAACTTGTGCTTTGACCCCGATGCTTGGAAAAAAGAACACAAGGGCAGTATCGACCGGGAGCCTCCTGTGTTGGCGGCAGGTCGGGCTATTTTGGAAGAGGGTATGGCCTTGCGTGTTTCTATCTTGGAAGGGAGAGACCCCAACGAGATGGGGAGAGATGCAGTGCGAGAGGTATTGGGACGTTCTAAGTCTGTTGCAGATGTGGTATTTTTAGAGAGTCTTGTTGCGCGTGTCGGGGGTATGTTGTCTTCGTCTTAGTTTTTCAAGGGAGAGTCGCATGAGTAATTTGTCTGTTTGTCCGTTCTGTGGGGGCAGTGCAACCAGCTTGCCGGGTCGGGGGGGTGGACGGTCTCATGCTTTGCGAGATTTGTTGTCAGACATCGGACAGACGTGTTTTTGTAAAGTCCCTGGGGGGCAGTTGGAGCAGATGCTCCAAGAGCACGAAAAGAAATGGGAGGCGTTGGTTAAGCAGTACTTCCCGGATTGCATGTCGATGGAGGATGTGATGTCCGAGCTTCGAGGGATGGATCGTTCGGATGTGCTGTATGTGACGATGGTAAAGAGGTTTGATTATCTTCGGCTTATGAGGGACGCATTGAAGCGGAAGATAAAGGAGAGGGAGAAGATGGCTTCTGATCTCGATCGGGACAATGAGGGTGTTCGAACTGTCTTCCGCGATTTTTCGTCAGAGGAAGCCAAGCAGCAAACTATTTCGGTGCCGCGCAGGATGCCAAAGGTCGAGGGGGGGTCTCTCCGCGATTGGATGAGAGACGCCGAAGACAACTAGAAGTTCAGTGACTGAACTTTTTTCAGATTTGCACCGCAAAATAGAACGGGAAGAAAGACATTACAGGGCGAAGTGCGAGAAAATGGGATGAATCGAAAATTCCATGTCGTGTTTCGTCACGATTTAGCTATATGTTTTTTAGAAGAAACAGGGTGCCAAGATGCCAAGAACAAAGACGCCGCACCTCGAAAGTCACATTTACGGTGTTCAAAAGATGGGAGCCAGGGAAGGTATGGATATTGAACGCATGAGAGTTCTGGGGTATTCGGTTCATCCCGGTGCCATTATGCAGCTTCACAACAAAGGAAAGCCGTGGAGGATTTACTTGACTTGCACGACGGGTGGGTCAAATAAGTTTTGGGAGGCGTGGTGGGAGGGAGTCGGGTTTACGCCGAAGAGTCGGTATGGAGCCATCGGAACGAATGGTCGGACTTCGGAAAGAGCGGCTCTTTGGTGTGCCCGAAAGGCTCAAGAGAAAGCAACGAGTGTACGGTCACAGTACGTGAGACCGGAAGGAAGCCTCTCTTCTAGGGGTGCTATCAAGTGGCTAGAAGACCATTTGGACCCGTTAGGTGCGATGAGGTTATCCACGCCGGGATCGACAACTCCGGAAGCCCCTCCAACGGAGACCGATACGACCGCTGAGACTAAGACCGCACCGCGACGAAAGACTCGGCGTAAAAAATCCCCTCGCCCCAAGGTGAAGTCAAAGCCTAAGAGCTTGTCTGAAATCGCCCAAGCGAGAAGAAAAAGCAGCGATTGGTAGAATGTTTACAAAAAGCCCACAATGTCTGGACTCCTTTGAAGATGCATTGGAGTCAATGCGGAATTATAGAGCGTGGCGGGTGCGTCTTGAGAAAGATGGTCTTGTTATTGAGTTTTGGGCGTACCCTTCGGCCTTTAATAATGTGTATCTTCGGAAGTGCGAAGTGTTGGAACTCAGGGACTGTAGAGAGTGTACCTCTGTTACCCTGAATTATATGTTGGATCGCGTTCCGGGGTACTTGGATGCAGGGTTCCTCATCTGTAGATCTCCAGGAGTTTTGGAAGCTCCATCGAATGCGGACTTCTCGTGGTCGGAGTCGGTGATGATTCCGACAAAATACAGAGGGCATCCTCCTGTGGCCCCTTTTCCTTCGGCTATCAGGAGACCGAGAGTGCCATCGAGTAAAGCCTCTTATCGAAGTAAGAGGGCTCCTCGGAAAAAGAAGAAAGTGGATAATAGTAGCCAGATCACCATTGAAGAGCATGGATTGGCAAGTATCGCTGCCAAGCGGAAAAAGAATAGCGATTGGTAGAAAAGCGAAAAAAGATAGTCTGGATAGGACGCCTAGCAATTTATATATAAGGCGTCACTACAGACAACAACCAAACATCCAGGAGTCAAGAGATGTCTGAATTCGAGAGTATCCCTGCCCCTTCCGAATTGATTGCCCCTGCTACTGCTGAAACGGTGGAGGCTCCCCCGGTCCTTCCGCCTGTTGTCACCGAGCCGATCTTGTCGGCGGAAGAGCGGGCCGAGTCTGCGGCTTCTCGTCGCGGTGGTGCTGGCCTCCAAAAATACGACACCGACGGAAATCCGGTCTGCCGTCTTTGCGGTCGCGGCGTCGAAGACATGGCGAAGCACGTCCAAGAAGCTCACGGTGTCAATATCACCGAATACGCCAAAGAGTATCCCGGTTGGCCTTTGGTCTCCAAGAAGGTCAAGGGGCTCGGCGACGGACTCTCGTACTTGGAACGAGAGAAGAAAAAATTCTCGGTGTTTGAAACGTTCGGTTTTCATTGGCCTGAAAAGCCCGACAAAACCGTCGATGGATACGCCGAAAGAGGCCCCCTGTGCCCCACGGTCGATCCCTTCTACGTGTTCGATCCCGAAGTCACGATGGATGCCCTCATGGCTATGCACCTCGGCGACAAAGTCCTGACCGTTGGTCCCACCGGATCGGGCAAATCTTCCCTGTGGCAGCAAATCGCGGCTCGCCTTGGTATGAACTTTCTCCGCATCAACTTCGATGCCGGTGTCACCCGACCCGATCTCGTCGGTCAGTTCGTGGTCAAGGGTCGAGAGATGGAGTTCGCCTACGGTGCCCTGCCTCGCGGTATGGCTCTGCCCGGCACGATCATCTGCTTCGACGAGTGGGATGCTGTCTCGGAAGAGTGTGCTTTCGTTCTCCAACGCCCCTTGGAGGAAGACTCCCAACTGATGATTCTGGAGATCGGAGATCAAGTGGTCTCCCTGCACCCGGACAATATCATCGTTGCCACGTCGAACACCACCGGACTCGGTGACGATTCGGGCCTCTACTCCTCCGGTACCCGCATCCAGAACTACGCCACTGTCAACCGCTTCTCTATGACGATCAAGTTGGACTACCTTGCGAAAGAGCAAGAGGAGCAGATCCTGCTCCGTCGGTTCGAAGACCTCTCCGAAATGGAAGCTCGTGCTCTGGTCAAGATCGTCAACGCGACCCGCTCCTCCTCCGAGAAAGGTGAGATCGCCGCTCCCCTGAGTACTCGCGATCTCGTGAATTGGTGCCAGAAGTACATCTTGACGGGTGATGTCGAAAAGGCCGCGAAGCTCGCCTTTATCCACCGCTCGCCTCGCGAAGATCAAGATGTCCTGCGCGGCATCGTCCGTCGCGGATGGCGTGGAGAGTAATCTCCGTACTCCCTGCCCCCAAGTTTTCTTGGGGGTTTCCCATGTGCGGTTTCTTGGCTAGCTCTTGGCTCATGCGTAATGCATAGGAATTTAGTCACTAAACCGCACATTTTCTGTGTCTGCTTTGCTCTCTTGTTTGTATATATATAGGCATGAGTCAGAACAGGTAAGCCAAGAGCAACGGAGAAAAGAGAAAATGATGAGAAGACCAGGAAGAGCGGCACGAGACTCTTTAAATAGTTCCTTGGAAAGGATTGCGCGAGTCATCAGCGACAGGTACGACATTAACGTTGTCTTTCATAAAGACGACTGCTACACGGACGGTAGGACTATCGTTCTTCCTTCTGTTCCCGCCTCGGCAGATGCCGACTTCCTGCAAGCCCTTGAAGGCAAGTTGGATCACGAAGCCGGACACATCATTTTCACCGATTGGGATGCCGTGAACCGCTCCGCTGAACACCCTCAATTGAAGTGGTGGACGAACGTTTTGGAAGATGCTCGTATCGAGGCGTGTATCTGCGAAGCGTGGCCGGGTTGTCGGGCGAACTTGGAGTTCACTCAACGGTGGCTCTTGGAAAAAGATCTCGATGAGTGGCACTCCTTTGATAAGGAGAACAAAGAGGCCAAACTCGCGATTCTGTACGCTAAGGGCTATGGCAGTTGGTTTTTGGAGATCCCCGATGCCGAATCGATGTTCAAAGAAGCGTGGGAAGACATCCTCCCTGCTCTGGGTTTGGCGGCGAAGCAAGAGTCCGCTTTTCACTCCCTCGCCTTGGCCATTTGGGTCATGGATACGATCGATCCCGATTGGCGTGAGGCCGGTCGCGAAGGTCTCGCTCCGTTCGTGCGTTCGAGCGAGGAGTTGGACGAGCTTTTGCGTACCCTCGCAGGAGCCGAGCGAGAGTTGGCCCGTATCGGTCGTGGTGGCAAAGTCATCGAAGGCGAAGGTGGTTCCGGCAGCACCGATCGATTCTCCGAAGCTTCTCGTCGTGCCCGAATCGAGGAAGAGGCGGGAGAGAGATACGGACACGGTATTACCCGGTCTTTTCTGGAAAAGTACGACGGCACCGACAGAGAAGAGAGGAAGCGTCGATCTCTGGCTCGAACGGGGGGCATGGGGGGGCGCCCTGCGGAGCATGGTCCTCGCTCCACGGATGACTTCGGTTCCAAGGCTCTGTCCGGGGTAGCAGGAGACATTCGACATCGCATCGGTGTTCCCGGCTCCGAACACTATGTTCCGGCGACAACCGAAGACGACGTGATCCAATTGCAGTGGGACGGAAACTTGCATTGGTTCCAAACGAACCTCCAGGAGGTTCGAAAGATGTCGGGTGCCATGTCTCGCAGACTCCGTATGGTCATGATGTCTAAGGCATACCCAAGCACGGAATACGAAAAGCACTCTGGACGTCTGAATGTCCGGTCTCTCCCTCGGTTCCTGATGACCGGCAACCCTCGCTGTTTCAAGCAGCGGTCAAGAGGCGAGGAGTTGTGTGCGAGAGCAACGCTGTTGGTCGATGAGTCCGGTTCCATGCATGGCACTCGTATCCAAGAAGCTCGGCGTGCTGCGATTCTGTTTGGTGAGTTTTGTGAGCAGTTGGGTATCCCCTTCGAGATTTTGGGTTTCTCCACGACCTCGACAGGCCACGAGCAAAAGAGATACGATCGTGCTGCTCCCGAAGACAAGTCGTACTACACGCGGTGGGGGAATCACCTTCTGTTGGTGTACAAGCGATTCGATGAGCAGTGGCGTCGTGTGGGTCATCGCATTCAACACATGTCGGGTCGCGACCAGAACTACGATGGTGAGTCTGTGCAGATCGCAGCCCAACGCTTGCTCATGGCGGCACAGCCCGGTGAGCGAAAGCTCCTGTTTGTCTTCTCCGACGGCTCTCCCGTTCAAAGCATCTACGAACACGCGGATGCCCACCAAGAGTATCTTCGCACGGTCACGGGGTATCTTCCGGAAGTCGGTATCGAGGCCATTGGTATTGGCATCTGCACCGAAGCTGTGAAACACTACTACCCGAATTGGGTTGTGATCAACGATCCCCGTCAATTGTCCGGTGCCCAAATGTCGAAGCTGCGAGAAGTCTTTTTGGAGTCCAAAAAGCCGAAGCGTCGGCGAGCAAGATAGACGGCATTGTCGATATACAGGGGGTGCACCTCAAAATAGATTGACAAGAAAGACATTACAGAGTGAATGTATGCGGAGCCCGGAAGACCGGGCTCCGTTTTTGTGCATCGTGACAAAATTGGTCACGAAAGCCACACAGATCAAAACAAAACAGAGGTAACGGGCATGAACAGAAATTGGCACTACAATGATTTCCTGAAAAATTACGAAGGCTTTCTGCACAACCAGGCGAAGATTCTCGCGACTTGCCCCGGTGTCGATCTCGATGATGCCGCACAAGATGTTAGGATGTTTGCGTGGGAGGCCGTGACACACGAACGTTTCAACAGTTGGTCTGAGTCTCCGTCGGCTTGGATCTTTCAGCGGGTCGTGTGGGGTGTGCAGCGAAAGATCTCTGTGTATCGTCGATCCTATCTGGAGGTGCCTGCGAGTGCTTCACTGCAAAATAGGTGGTGTGTTTCTGAGTTCGGGTCGTGGAGGGTGCGGTGGTTGGACAATTTGGGGGAGTCGGATGTTACTTATTCGGATGTGTTCAGGGGTCGATTCTATGACATAGAGAATCAAGTGGAGGCTCGTATCGCGTTGGAGCGGATTGAGAGATTCGCTGAGACATCGCTTCCGGAAGGGCAGCGGAGACCTATTTTGGCAGTGTTGCAACGCACGGAGGAGGTCATTGAACACTCGCAGAAGTCGAAAGGGGGTCGTGCGGGTGTGGCGACTTACGAGGTTGCGTCGGGTCCAAACCTGTCCACTTTCTTGAACCACCCGTGGGCCGCAAAAATGATGGAGCGGGCACAGAACAAAATCATCGAAGAGTTCAGTGACTAAACTTTTTTTGAGGTGAGTGTTGCCAAAGGACACAACAGCGTATCGTCGAAATAAGCGTATCTTTGAGAAAGTGCCGCGAGTTAGAGGCACAGGCATGCAGCATCGACGGTGCAATGTGTGCCAAGGGTGGTTCACCGCACAAGATGTCGAACAGGGCCTCTTTCCCCGACCGGGATTGGGGTCTTCTTGCGTTCGGTGTTTTGTGGTGGAGGTAGAGAAGAGGGGTGAGGTGTCCCTGCCGGATTGTTTCGGGGTGGGGTTCCAGGGGTCGTCGATGTTATGTCGGCAGCGGTGTGTGGTGTCGTCGGCTTGCATGATTGAGTTTACTGACAAGGTGTTCGACAGAACGGCGAGGGAGGTGGATCGGCGTCCATCCAAGACGCTCCTGATGGAGCGAATCTTACGGGCATCCGGTCGCCCTGTTCATGTTTTGGATTTGGGACCAACAGCAGCAAGGATAGCAAAGATAGAGGGGTTAGAGTCTCGACGTAGAGTCAATTGGGTGAGCGGTTTGCATGTTCTACTAGGGGAGAGCCCGCACGTTGTGAACTTGGGGGGTGGATTTTATGTGTATAAAGACTTCTGGGATTTAGAGAGGGATGGTGGTACACTTGGTGTCCACAGGGCTCCCCGGTTGGAGCCTGTAGGAACCATTTTATCTCGATTGGAGAAAGAAAGTGAGTGCATTCAGGATCACCATGAGGGGAACGCCGACCCGGAAGATTCGTGAGTTCTGCTGTGAGTTGTGCGAGTTGGTGTGGGAGGCTCGCGTGTATGACTCTGAAAGAGAGAGTCAGGTTTGCGAGTCGTGCGAACAACCAGCGGTGGAGAAGGTGACGTCTCCCACTTTCTGGGATGGCTCTCCGGAGGCCGAGAAAGAGAAGTTGAAGCGTCGATCTCGTGATCACATGGATTGGTGTCGGCGAACGGGGAATCATCCAAGTAGCACAGGTGATCGGAATCCAAGATCGCGTGCTCGGAATACCTCTACGACGACGATCGCCGAGCACAAGCACACGTGGAAGAAGTGGAAGAGGGAAGCTGAGAATAACACAGATCAAGCGACCGAGGTTGTGACGCGAACACCTGGCAAGGTCATCACGTCATGAGCTGGGAAGTGGAGGTCAAAGCATTGCCGCGACTCCGCGACACAAGTCGTCCCAAGCTCATGTCTGTGGACGGTAAGGGGTATAGTGGCAAGGTGGAGGAGTTCTCGTACCTGAGTTTGATCTCTGACCGAAACAAGTCTCTCGCGACCCTGCTCGCTGAGAGGGGATACAAACGACCTCATATTGTGGGAAGGTTGGCAGTTTTGGGTCCAAGCATCAGGCTCCAAGTGATAGAGAAAGAGAGAGTTCGTAAAAAAAAATCTCCTGTGTCGTGATACGTCACGGATTTGATATATGTTGTCTATGTGCCAGCCACGCAGAAAACATTCTGTCAAACATCCAGTACCTGTCTAAGGAGATTCCATGAGAAGTATTCGAGAAGACCTGCGCATATCGGACGATCTCGATCAAGAGTTCGCCACTCATCCAGAGGCTGTTGAGCATTGGGGAAGAGAGGCCGCTGACGCGGAGGTTGCTTTTCTGTACGCTCGCCAACGTTACAAAAAAAAGCAGGCCGAGGTTATGATGGAGAAGCGTCGTGCTGCTGCCATCAGCGGAGACCCCAAGAAGTCGATCAAGCTTCTGGAGCAAGAAGTCCTGCTGGACTCGCGGGTGGACGGAGCTTTCAACGAGATGGTTGAAGCTCAACGGCGACAAGGGTATGCTGCCGCAGCGTACAAGTCTATCTTGGAGAAGTCCTCCTCGTTGATCTCTATGGGTGCCAAAGAGAGAAGGGGCATGGGACACGCTCCGAGTGTTTCGACCTCTCCTTCCCCTTTTGGAGGTGACAGCACGTCACCCCCTTCCTCCACGCATTTTTCTCGCGAGGATTTCATGCCTCGCGGTGAAGCTCCCCCTCACGGGAGATAATCGGTCCTTTGCGACCCTGTTTAAGGCTTCTTACAGCCGAGTTTTCAAGTAGGAGAAAACATGACCTTTTTCGAAGTTGACATTGATGCGGGGAAAGCCCGTGCGGACAAATGGACCTCCGATTCGTCTTCCGACGGTGGTGGTGGTGGTGGTGGTGACTTTACCCCCACGATCTGGGTGAAATTGGGCGACGGGCAAACGTTGGAGATGCGTGTGATGCCTCCGTGGACGGATAAAGGCCCGAATGGTTTGGTTCCGTACTGCGAGAGCTTCACGCATTGGAAGTGCGGCCCGGACGGAAACAAACAGTGCATCTGCCCCCGCAAGCTGCGTCGGGCACAGAACGACATCGTGTCCGAGATGTCAGAAGATCGCAAAGCTCGCTTGGGCCTCTCGGACTATGACGTCACGCAGGAAGATCCGTGCTATATCTGCGAGGAGTTGGACAAGAAGTTCGCGACAGGAGCCAAAGCTGACAAGGACTTCGCGATGCGTCGCATCGGAAAGCGCGGCCTCTTGTTTCAAGTGCTGGACCTGCAAGACCCCGTGTGGACCGGCTCTGAGCCGCAACTTTCGGATAAGCCGGAGAAGGCGGAAGAGCTTCGCGGCAAGCCCAAGATCAAGATGCTTCGGTTGTCGCCGCATAACGGCGGCATGCGTTTGGTCAACATCTTGAACGACCCCGGCACGTATGGTCTCGTGACTCACCCGTACGAGGGCACCGGACTCAAGCTCTCTCGCACCGGCTCCGGATTCAACGACACCGAGTACCACGTTGAGCCCCTGCTGCGGGATCTCGCTGTGGTGCGTGGACCCCTCTTTTCCACGCCTTCGGGTGAGCCCGATAAGGAGCGAATCATCCAAGCGTTGGAGGCGATGGTGGACATCGACTCTCATCCGTTTTTTCGCTCGGTGAGCTACGAGTACACTCGTGCCATTTGGATGGGTATCGACCCCAAGACCTTGGAGGAAGGCAAGGGCTCCGGTGGCTCTTCCGGTGGCTCTGGGCATGGTCGTGCCGCATCCCCCGCATCCCCCGATGGCTCCTTCGCTGCGTGGAAAGAGTACGGTGAGCGACACCGTAGTTTGACCGCTTCGGAGCTTGCCAACGAGAGCGGATGGCAGGAGTCTCAGGTGCCGAAGTGTTACAGCAACCGACCCGATCACAACATCCAAGACTGCCGTGAGTGCCCCATTCGCGGGTTCTGCGCGGCTCGTCATAAGTCCACTTCGGGCAAGTGGTCCCTGAGTGAGCCCACTCCGTCGGCTCCGTCCGTTCCGATGGGGCGATCGGCACCTCCTCCGACAGACGAAGACATTCCGTTCTAGGTGCGATTGCAACGCTTGAGTTGCTGTGGGGAGTGGCCATGTGTCACTCCCCTTTTTTGTGTGAGGAGGTGATGTGTGGGAAAAGATGATCCATTGGGGAGAATGAGAAGCCGAGAAGACCTGCTCCCTGCGATCCCAACGGGGGTTTCTTATGGAGAAGATTCAGGAAGCATAGAAGAGACCGTGCGTCGATTACAAGAGGAGTTGGGTGGCGATGTGGTGTCTAGGGTCTCGGACTTGGCAAAATTGCGTCCTGACGGCTTCTCTACGGGTCACGCGGGGCTTGACGCAACCTTGGGGGTGAATGGGTATCCCAGGGGTCGTATTGTTGAGATATTTGGTACGGAAGGGTCGGGCAAGACTACATTGGCCTTGCATGGCGTCGTCAGTGCTCAGTCGGAGGGCAAGGATGCGGCCTTTGTGGACATGGAACACTCTTTGGATCTGCTTTACGCAGAGCAGGTCGGTGTTCAAGTCAGCGACTTAGTGTTTTCGCAGCCAGATAACGGGGAGCAGGCTTTGCATGTGGTGGAGTCGATGGCGAGATGCGAGACCGTCGGGGTGGTTGTCTTGGACTCCGTCGCAGCGTTGGTGACGCGAGCGGAGTTATCGGGTCGTATTGGGGATGACTTTTCCGGGGAGCAGGCTCGATTGATGAGCCAGGCCATGCGACGTTTGGCCACAGTGGCGAGCAGGCACTCCACGACGATCTTGTTTTTGAATCAGGTGAGATACAAGACAGGGGTGCTATACGGAGATCCAGAGTTTTCTCCAGGTGGCGTGGCTTTGAAGCATTATGCGAGTCTGCGTATGCACGTCCGACGTTTATCTACTTGGGAGGAGGCGGGTTCTCCCGTTGGGATAGAGAGCTTGGTCCGGGTCGTGAAAAATAAGCTTGGACCCCCGACGAGCGAGACCAAGATAAAGATACGTCACAGCGTGGGCGTCTGTTCGACCGAATAAGTTCAGTTACTAAACTTTTACCAGGAGCCGATACCTGATGAGCAACCGAGTTCTCGTTTTTTCCGACTTGCAAGCACACACGCATCATGCGTACGCAAGGTCATTGCCGAATGGCCGGAATACCCGACTCAAGGCAGCGACGGACTGCTTGAAGTATATCATCGACTTTGCAAGGGAGAACCGGATTCGGGATGTGGTCTTCTGCGGGGATCTCTTCGAGACCAAGAATCGAATCCCGATGGTTGTTCTCCAAGAAGTGTGCGAATTGATCGTTGATTCGGTGGTTCACGGGTTGCGTTGGTTTATGATCCCAGGGAACCATGACTATGCAGTGCGTAACGGAGAGGTCCACGCCTTGGCGTTATTGCGTGGGCACGAGGACATTTACATTTTTGATGAGGATTGGTCGCGTGTTCCATTTCATAACTTTGGGGCATCCTTGGACAGTTCCATGTCCGCACGAGGGGGCGTGCCGACCTTGATCCACACGGTCAAATATGCAGAGAAATTACCAGTAGAGGTGTTCGATGTGGAGCCGGACGAGGGCTCTCTGCGGGTATTGTTGGCTCATGGTTATGTGGAGGGCATGTGCGACTTCCCCCACGACTTCCCGGAAGACGAGATGGCCCAAGACGGGGAGTGGATACGAAGAGCGTGGCTCCGAGGCTTCGACGCGGCTCTGGTGGGTCACTACCACAAGCCAATGGTTGAGAACATTCACGGGTGCCAGGTTATTGTTCCGGGTTGCCCGTATCAAGAGAAGTCCGACGCTATGGGCCAAGAGCGAGGGTTCTTTGTTTGGGACTTGGACAGTCGGGAGGCAACGAAGCATGTGATCCCGGAGAGCGTGGCACCGAGATTTGTGAAAGTGTCCATTGGGGCCGATGGTGTTGTGGAAGAGGAGGTCGCGTCCAACAGCATTGTATTATTGGAGCCTGCGGTAAGAGGGGTGCCTGCGGATGTGATTAAGCAAGCTCGTCAGAGCCTGATGGCTTCGGGTGCCTCGTACGTAGAGCCCCTGACGTTGCCACGCACTCCGGTCGTCCGGGTGGAGCGTCCAGCGATCGAGGTCGGCACCCGAAGTACACCGTTGAGTGTGTTAAAGCGTGTCCTTCGTTCGGATGCTATCGACCTGCGGGGGTGTTCTCTGCGTGAGTTGGAGCGAAAGGCTTCGGCTATTATCGCGGAGCATGGGCTCTTGCGAAAAGGGGCAAAGGGTGGATCTCCTGTGGTGGAGATGTATTTGAGTGCGCGAGATGCGTTTGCATTCGGTCGGGTTGATGTGGAGTTGACCGACCAGGGCTTGCTTGGAGTGGGGGGTGTCAACATGGAGACTTCTCAGGCGAGCAGCAATGGTGCGGGGAAGTCCACGCTTCCGGATGTGGTGTCGTTAGTCTTGTTTGGGAAGTCTCTGCGAAATGTGCGGGCAGATGAAACGATCCGCCGGGGAGCACGATCGTATCGAGGCATGATTCGGTTTGCGACATCCGATGGCAAGCGATACGAGATCTTTCGTTGCAGAAAAGACAAAGAGTTCGGGGGCGGGCTGTTCTTCCGGAAGGGATGGGGTGAGTACGACTTGGAGGAATTTGAACTTCCAGGAAAAGACGTCGATATGCGCGGAGGAGAGGGGAAGGAGACGCAGGATCATATCTCAGCGTCGCTCAGTATGGGGTTCGGGTTGTTCCGTGCCTTAGTTCTGTTGGGAGAAGGTGGAGACTTTCGGTTTGCAGCGTTGGGAGATTCGGCAAAAAAAGATGTCTTGTCAGATATTCTGGGGGTGTCGTTCTATGATGATCTCGCCAAAAACGCTCGGTCTCTTGCGAACACTCTGAGCGACGAGCAGGACAAATTGGAAGCAGAAGCAGGAGTACTGCTTTCGGAGAAGGAGGACGCAAACCGCGAGTGGCATGTCGTGCAAGAGTCATTGGTGCGTTGGGAGAGAAAGCACCTGTATGAGATCCAAGGTGCCGAGGAGACTTTGGTTGCCGCACAAAAGGTTTTGCGACTCGCAGACGAAAAAATCATTGCACCGGCAGCGGGAAGTTCAGTGACTGAACTGAAAGATACGCGGGTTCGTGTTCTGGAATTCCGGGAATTGCTCGAACAAGCCAGAGAGGACCATGCAGGTCTCTTGGAGGAAGCGAACGAGAGTGCTCTTGCTTCTCAATCCAAGGTTGTCGGCCTGTTGTCGGATGTTCGATCGGTCGAGGCCCAATTGAAAGATCGGCGTGACTTGATCGCTCGTGGGAGGTGCGGAGAGTGCGGGCAAATCGTGACGGAAGATGTCTGCGAAGGCAAACTCTCCGAGTTAGAGGGACGCTTGGCAGAGTTGCAGGAAGATCTCCATGTTGCCAAAGGTCGAAAGTCCAGTTTGTCCGCGATCTACAACGATAGGCTTGTCTCCAGCACAGGGGATACCTCAGAATTGGAAGAGACCTTGGGAGGGTTTCGGGCGAGAGTCGAGGAATTGGAGGCCGACGGTTTGTTGATCGCACAGGCGAAAGACCGGCGTGCTCAAGCTGCTCGCTTGCACGGGATACGCAGAGATGAGGTCGAGCGTTTGAAAGCCGAGGCGAATCCACACACAGGAGAGAGCGAAAGGCTCGTAGGGAGATCGGCCCGGTTGGTGACCGAGCGGGACATAAAGTTGCGAGAGCAGGCGTCGAAGCACTTGGACATGCTGCACTACAAAGTCCTCGCGGATGCGTTCGGACCCAAAGGGGCTCGATCAATGCTGTTTGACGAACTGATGCCGCAGTTGAACGATCGTTTGGAGTTATACTCCGACCTTTTTTGCGGGGGGTATATTCGAATATCGGTGCAGTCGCAGTCTGAAACTGCCAGGGGAAAGGTGCAAGAGAAGATTGGGCTTGTGGTGGACTTCCCATCCGGTTCGTGTTCTTATGGCTCATGCAGTGCAGGAGAGAAGAGGCGAGTGGATTTGCCTGTTCTGTTTGCTCTCCAAGACGTCGCTGCTGCTTACGGTGTGGGGTTGGGCTTCTGCTTTTTGGACGAAGCGTTCGAGAATGTGGACGCAGCGGGCAAGGTTGGACTGATGGACCTGCTCTCCGAGGTGTCGGGTCGATCGCACACTTCCACGGTCTTTGTCGTCACTCACGATGAGGACTTGTTGGGATTGTTCGATCCGGTGATGTGGTGTTATCGTGTAGGCGGGCGAACGAGCTTGTTTTTCGGAACATCGACTGCCCCAACAGAAGTGCCTGCTTGAGAACGAGAGCCAAAGGGAGAACGGACGAAGATGGGAATGATCAAAATCACAGACATCCTCTGTATTATGGAAATACCTGCTCTGACTAAAAAGGGGGATGAGTGGACCTTGCATGGGTCTGACTTCTCAGAGGGTTCGATGGGTCGGGTAGAAGAGGTCTTGGGGCGAACAGGAGGCAAGACACGTGTTCGCATGATTGTCTTGAAGGGTTCTGTTTTGTACCAGAATACAGCAGAGGACCAGATGGTGTTGGAGAGAAGTGAGGGGGCGGACGGGTATCGTCAGTTGGCTCGCGATGCGATGGCTGTACGATCCGAGATGGCTCGCGAGGCTCCTCCTCAGTCGTCGGGCTCATCGTCCGCTCCAGCTACGGGTGCAGCGGTCCTTCAGAATTTGGGGATGCTGGATCAGCAGGGGAATGTTGTTCCTGATGGCTCCAGGAGAAGTATGGGGGTTATGTCAAAGTCCCAATACAACAAGGGTCGGCAATAATTATTCCCTAAGTGGGTTCGTCCGTGGTACTATTTGTTCTTTTTGAGGAGGAGTGAATGGGACTGTTCCGACGATCGTCGCAACCTATCGTGCGATTGGATATTCCAATTACGCCGATCCCCAAAGGAAGACCTCGTTTCTCCAGGAGGGGTTCGCGGACATACACACCCGCTCGAACTTTGGATTATGAGAAGGCTCTTCGTGCAGAGGTTGTAAAGGGCTTGTCAGACCAGGCGGATGAGTTCCCGGTGTATCCAAAAGGGGTGCATGTTCGAATCATGGTGGATTTTATCTTCGAGAGGCCAAAAACGAAGTCTCGAAAGAAAGACCCTGACGGGTTATTGTGGCGTATCGGGAGAGAGGATGGGGATAATCTTGAAAAAGCGGTCCTCGACGCCCTAAAAGGCGTTCTGTGGCATGATGACAACCAAGTTGTCTCTGTGACATGGCGAAAGATGTACGCACCCAAAAGAACTCCATGCTCTGAGCATGGAACTTTAATGGGGGAGGCTCGCGGTCCTCGTGTTTGCATATACACGCGGGCTGTGACAGAATGTCCTGTGCAACGCACCTGTAGTTTCGGTGCTTTACTCCCGTTCGAGGATTATGAAGATGAGTAAAAAGCAGGAGCCGTCCGCAGACAGACCTGTGATAGTGGAGTCCACTCCTGATCCCGGATACAAGGCCCCTGCGGGTCCAATGATACCCAAGTGCACCAAGTGTCGTCGTCAACTGACAGACTGTGAGTGCAGTTACAATAGCCTGAAAAAATAGAGACAGGTTGATGAGTGACGCACGTAAAATTATTGCACCTACCCCGGATATTATCGCAGGAGCACGGGATGTCTCCGAGCGTTGGTATCTGAACTTGGCTCTTTGGTCACAGTATTCGGGGCTGCGTGTAGACGGTCACCCTTTCTCGTTCGATCGACATCTTTATTTGCTGCCTATCTACATGGATCGCAGCTTGGATATTGTGGTGATGAAGTCGGCACAGATGGGGCTGACCATTGCGGAGTTGCTTCGCTGTTTTCACCAAGCCCTCCACCACGAGGCATGGGGTTATCCGTACCCAATTAAGATTGGTTTTTACTTCCCGGACAAGTCGGGTGTTTTGGATGTTGTTCGAGATCGCGTCGAGCCATTGTTGGCGTCGAGCCCTGAGTTACAACCCTACTCGACGCAACCGACCAAGCTCTTGAAGCGAATCGGGCCAAGTTCTGTGTACTTTCGGTATATGGCCGGTAAATCGACAAAGGATTCGATTCCGCTGATGTCCTTGTTCTTCGATGAGGTTCGACTGATGTCGCCTCGTGATGTCTTTCAGGCATACGAACGTGTCTCTGCCGCCGAGATTAAGTACAAGTTTCACGCTTCAACAGCGGGCGTGCCCGACACCGATATTCATGGTCTCTTCTTGGAGTCAGACCAAAAGTGGTTCTACACGAGATGCACGCGCTGCCAGTACGAGCAGTGCCTGCCTCTGGAGTTTCCGGACTGTATCGCCGAGCACACGATCGGGACAGAGAAAGGGAAGATATACTACATCTGTAAGAGTTGTCGGCTCCCGCTCGAAGATAATCAACGGGGTCGGTATATTCCACATGGAGATCCGCTTCACGAGGTCTCCGGCTACCAATTCAGCCAGTTGGTTTCCAAGAAGATTACGGCTCGCGAGATCTGGAGAATGTTCCAGACAACGGACAATATCCCGGAGTTCTGGAACGCAAAGCTTGGAATGCCCTATGTGGACGAGGAGAACAGGCCCGTGCACATGGGTGGCTTAGTTGATAACGAATACCAGAACATCAGCACATTGGCCGAGTGGGGGCAGTACACAGGGCAGACGTATATGGGCGTAGACCAGATGATGAATCTGAACTACGTGACGATTATCGAGGTGCGAGGAGAAGAGAGGCGTCTTGTCTGGTTCGAGATCATCGAAGACCGAGATCCTTTTGCCCGACTGTACCAACTTATGGAAGATTACAGTGTATCTGTGTGTGTGTGTGACAGTGAGCCCAATACAAATGACGCTTTAAAGTTCGCCAGGGCATTCAATCGCCGGGTGTTTCTCGCGAAGTACGGGTTGTATCCGGACTTAGTCAGGTGGGATGACCATTGGCGGCCCAAGCGGGCTCACAAAAAGGCTGCACAGGAAGAGTTTTACCAATATCGGGTGTTTCTGGACAAGTACCAAAGTATCGGTCGAACCTTGGAGTGGATTCGTCGGGGTCGAGTGCAGTGGCCGAATCCGGAGAGGCTTGTACAAGAAGCTCTTCCTTTGGGAGGTGGCGCCAGGATGCCGTATCCTGTGATGAAAACACACGCCTTTCACCATTATTCCAGCCCTATCCGAATCAAGATCATGGAAAACGAGGAAGAGCAGAGATACAGGTTCGCGTGGAAGTTCACGATGGGAGATCCGCATGCTTTGGATTCTTTGAACTACGCGATCACGGCTTCCTTGAGGCGCCGTTCGATCGCGGGTTGGTGGTCGTAAAAGTTCAGTGACTGAACGCGGGAGTTGGGTTCTTGCTATTATCTGGTTCGGCTTATTACACGGCTCAAGCATTACTGACGCGCCGTATTTTACGCATCCTTTGCTGCGGGCACCCCATGTTTCAAGAGGACATCTTTTCGCACCTTCCGCATGCGGAGACGACGGATTCGACATCGAAGCCTTTTGGGTTTAGCGAAATTCATCTATTCTGTGGCTCTTGTGGTCACGAGATTCGATTGGATTGTCTGATCTCAGGCACAGCAGACCAGGCGTGGCCTTACGTTGAAGCTGATCATTTTGCGAACGCCGTGTCTCGCAAGCGAAACAAGAAAGACAGAGAGGAAGGAGAAGCCGATGCCGATTTATGAGAGGTCTCCCGTGGGACTCACCGGAGCAGAGTACAATTCGTTCAACGAAGAGACCGGAGAGTCTGTGTTTATCGCGGTGCAGCCGGAGGACGTCTTGGGGCACCTTGCTCGCGGATGCACGATCGCTGAGATCCAGAAATCGATTCAAGCTCCCCGCGAGGTCATTGAGCATGTGATCATGCAGATTCCTGTGATGGTTGCATGGAGAGAGCAGCAGGCCGAGCAAGCGTCGAATGTTCAAAGGTTGCCGGAAGTTTCTTCTGTGCCAATGGGGGAGTAACGTGTCTCGCATGGGAATAAGTCAAGCACGGGTCGCTTTGTTGGGGTCTGGTCCTTCGGAGTGGAGGGAGATGTTGATCCATCAGATCAACAGTACGTATATACGGGAGTATTCATCCGGAGACGATGTCAGCCCGGTGATGTTTTTGTTACCGACCCATCCTTCTCGGATGGAAAAATTCCCGTCAGATATGGACGATCGGTACCAAGAGGCGATTGTTGGCCAGGAGCAGCTTTTGGCAGCACGATCTGATTTGGTCGTGTTTGCAAATGACGGGTCTTGGAATCAAACCAAACATCGGCACTTGGATCGATTACTGCGCCAAGTAGGGGGCGTGATAATCTGGAATCCACCGGGCGTAGAGGACGCACCTCCGTCGGAGACAAAGCCAGGTGTTGTGACGGTTTCCGGTGGAGTTCCGAGCTTGGTGTATACCATTTTCTACCTGCTCTTGGTTCAGGCTCGTTCGTCGTAGTTGTTTGGGGCTGTGCTTATATATGGGAGGAAACCAACCATATAGGTGCAATCGATGAAGGACGAAAAGAAAAGAGAGAGTGACCTTTCCCATGCCCCCCGTTCGAGCCAGGCCAGGAGCAGCCGCTGCTGCGTTTGGTGCAATGCGTGGCGTGTCTGTTGAAGAGATGGAGAGGATGATCACAGAGGAAGACCTCGACGAGATAGAACGGAAGTCCGTCTCTAGACGATCAGCCCCTTATGCTCCAAGGACTTATCCGACCTTTAAGTCGGTCAAACCAAGAAGTCCGGAGACAGGATTGCGGCGATTGAGAGAGGCCGAGATTGGTTCGGAAACAACGAGAGTTCTAGGAGCGGCAAAAGAAGATCTCTCGGAGATGATTTCGATTCACTTTCCAGTAAAGGGTGCTTCGACTATTGGCGGTATCTCATCTCCGGATGCACCTTGGTCTATCGAGATAGAGGCATCTACGATGCACGACTTTGAGTTGCGGGTCGTAATGCCTGTGTCTCAAGCATTCTTTGCGGATGGGCGGGTGATCCCGTGGACCCTGCGTGGGCTTCATTCGTGGAGTTCTTTGGGTTCTTTGCCGGAAGGCGTCCCAATCCCGGCGAGACAGTTTTATTGTAGATCTCTCGCTCACCCACGCGATTTGTTTTCGTCATGGGGGATGGATGCGGAGATGAGCTTGGGCTTAATGCCAGGGGAGTTTTGGATCTCAAATGGCGGAGTTTGGGTGTGGATATATAGTGCTTGGGTTCGTCTTTTGGATGTGGGGTCGTCTGATCTAAATGCACTTCGTCACAAAATAGGAGGGGCCGAACGAAGAGCCGTTCATGCTATGTCGTCAACAGATATGCCTATGTCGAGCCTGGAGTTTGAGCCTATCGTTATGGGTCGTGGTATAGTAGTCGAGAGTGACGTGGACACAGAGGCGTTGGAGAGAGCATCTTCTCAGCGAAAAAAAGAGAGTGATTGGTGATGGCTAAGAAGAAAAAAGAAAAAGAGTCAAAGAAAGTTGTTGAAACCCCTCAAGTACAGATTGCTTTGCGACAGCCACCGGAGACGCACCAAGAGCGTGTTGATAAAATAATCAAGTGGGTTGTCGCCTGTATGGTGAAAGCAGCCGAGCAGGTTCCCCACAGCGATGTGTTTTCTTTGCCTGTTATCCAAGACTACTTGTCGGATCGTCAGTCAGGGATTCCTGTATCTTTGGTGCCGCACGAGGTGTACGAGATCCTGATGTCAGGAGGGGAGTCTGATTCGCCGGGGTGGGAGTCTTGTTTGTCTATGGCTGTCTATCAACTTTCTTGTTTACCGGTGTCTCCATCAGATTTTCGAGTGGGAGAGGCCCGGTGGGGTGCTGTGCGTCAGTTTGTGGAAGACTTTCGGCATCTGGGCATGTTGTCCCACACGGCAAATGCTGCAATGGAGATCGTGGAGCATCTTGGCGTCGGGGTCTCAGGTGGCAAAGCCAACCCAGGAGGAGGATGGGAGAACGTGTCCGATCCCACAGACATGTACGACTTTATGGCGCATTGCGAGGAGTTGTATCGAGTTATCGTGGAGAACGTCGATGAGTCTTTTGCGGAAGATGGGAATAGAGAAGGAGATCCCACCCCAATCTCCGGAGAAAAAGAGGAAGAGTGAGTCCGGGGGGTTGGTCTACTTTATCGAGGAGGTGGCTAAGCCCGGAGAAGAGGGGGCGATGAAGATTGGATACTCCGCGACGCCACCGCGACGACGCCAACTGCTACAGACCGGAAACTCGCAGAGGTTGGTGATCTGGGGAACTGTTCCAGGGACGAAAGAGGACGAGGCGAGGCTTCATGGGCACCTGCGAGAGGATTGGATTCATTTGGAGTGGTTCCGCCTTACACCCCAAGTGGAGGCAAATGTCCGAATGTGCCTGCGTGTTGGGTCTGTTCCAGGGGAACTGCTGTTAGGACAGGAAGTTGGCTCTCATGCGAATGATGGCTATGTTGCAGTTCAGGCTTTGCTGCGGGGGTCGTCTCCAGGAGAAGAATGAATGGAGAATCGACGAAACATGTCTAGATTGTTTGTTGTTTTGCTTATCTTGTTGTTGTGCTACTACATAGCAGAGGCAATTCACATTCATCGTATGGTGCTGAATGCACCAGGAGAAGGTTATGGACGGATCGAGAATCAAAGACACCCTGACGGAAGTTCCTCCTATCGTTGTAAGTAACGAGGTAAGTGACGAGGACGCAGCAGCGATCGATAAGCTGAGAGAGGCAAAGACTCTTCGAGAGAATCTGCTTGGTTTGTCTTCGGATTGGGCATGGGATTATTTTCCCGATCTAGCGGACCTCCCTGAGAATTGGAGGCCGATCGACCAATGCGAAGGCGGGTTCCGAGCGGTGGTCTTGAATAAGAAGGGACTCCCCCATCTTGCTGTAATCGCCAGTTGTGGTGTCGAGCAGGACGGAAATAAGTGGATGCACTTGTCGGTGTCGCGACGCAAACATCTCCCGACATGGGGTGAACTCGTGATGGTGCGAGACGCTATTATTGGAACAGATTATTTCGCGTATCAGGTGATCCCCCCTCGGTCTGAACACGTTGACATCGCGGATGTCCTTCACATGTGGATCTTGCTCGACGATGATAAAGGCCAAGTCTTCCCCGACTTCACCGAAGGCACAGGTCTTATCTGAAAGTTCAGTGACTGAACTTTATCCCCTCCCTTTGAGTACCCCCTCTTTCTTTTACCTCCTCAGATCTCGCACACTCCACCAGCACAAGCCTGTGTTTGACGGACTTCCGTGCCATCCTCCCACTCTTTGACGTCCGATACTTTCATTTTGTGGACGTTTGCGGCCAGTCTCTCCCATTCTTCGTCGGGTATTTGTTGGTACACTAGCTGCTCGAAGTCGGTGTCGTCTTGTTGCGGGAAGACACTGATCGCCGTGTAGCTGTCGCGGTGTTCCCACATCCACTCGCCGACATCGTCCCACTCGTTTTGCCCCACATAGACGGTGGCAGACACATTGTTTTGGTTGTCGCCTTCGCGGTGGCCGGGTTCGATCCAATCTTGGTGGAACCGACGGATTCGCTCCAACAGGTCGATGGGGGATTCGGTGCTGCGGCTACTGCCGCTGCCGCTGTGGACCAAGGGGATATTGATGAATGCCTCTCTGTCAGGGACATACACGGAGTCTTCCACGAGTTCTGGTGCGACTGCCATGGCATGTTCATAGATTGCACTGCCCTTATTCAGGGTCAGGCGTCGAATGTACCGACCGTGACGCTCCGGGCTATGGATGCCACATGGGACGCCTCCCAATCGCAAGGAGGAGGTTCCTTCGGGCTTCAGCAAGGTTGTGCGCTTGGCCGGATTGATTCCCAAGATTTTGGCCATGCGTGCGTTCTCCTCCAGCACGACGCGGGCGGCAGCTTGCAGATCCAATCTTTCGACGTTGCCTGCGGTGATGCCCGTCATGGAGATGCCAATGAGGGCGTCTTCGTCGGTGCGCTCTTTCCATTCAGGTCGCAGCAGGTGAAAGTCGGTGTAGGTGGCCTGGATCGTGGCAATCCGTGCAGCCATTCGTGCTCTGTGTTCCAGATCAGATTGACATTCAATGGTGGATGCGTTTATCGTGGCAAGGTTACAAAACGTATAGAAACGGAGGCTTGCCTCAAGGCATGGATTAAATAACCAATCCAGGTTATGGGTCCAAAAGATGGCGGGCTCGCCGTATTTGGATTGAGCGATAATCTCCCAGTATTTCCAGAAGGAGGACTCGTCGTGCTCCGAGCGGAGGAGGGCAGCATCTATATTGGCCATGCGGCGCCAAGGGTGGGTTTCGGTCCAATTGCCTGCTTTGTAGTGGAGCATGCGAGGATCGTCGTGGGAGAAGATGCAAACATAAGAGGAACGGCGAACACCACCAGACAGGACCGCTTCCGCGAAGTGACACATGATGTCGGAGGCTTCATCGGTTTCCAACTGTTGGCCCGGTTTCTTGTCGGCCAGGATGCTCTCGACTCGTTGGAGGGCGTCGAGTAGGGGGTTGGGTCCGGGGGCTCGACCTCCTGTTGTGCTCAGGAAAGATCCTGCCGGTCGGACGTCGGAGGGATCGAATCGAGGCCTGGGGTCGCCGCAGAAGTAAGCGCAGAGGAGGGCGTCGAGCGCTTCGGCCCATCCTTCGATGGTGTCCACGATCAGGTATCTGCGATCGAGTCGTGGTCTTTGGATAGGGGGGAGTTGGGCGACGTGTTGGCGTTGAACGGAGTATCCGACACCGCATCCGCTCAGGAGGAGAAAAAATGCCTCAGTGAAGGCTCGCGGGTGGATAATGGCAGTCGCCGAGCAGTTGTACAAGCGGGCCGGATTCTTGATGATCGGGTCGCCGCCGTACTGAAGAGAGCGCATAGAGGGGAGAACTTTATCGTCGTAGACCAATTGAAACGCTTCGCGGATCGGATCGGCCAAATGGGGCAGCTTCCGAATGTGCATGGTTTCGGTGCGAGATACATTCTCTCTAGGGGTCTCCCTTCGATGCAGTTCCTTCAAGTATTTTGCGTACTTGTCGAAGTGGATTAGTTGTTTGAGTAAGGTGCGGGCATTAGCGTCTTGACTCATGCACTTTCTCCGTTGAATTGTCTTGTGATTTTAAGAGGATAAGGTGTGTTTCATGCGAGCCGAATCTCTGGGAGAAGAACATGAACCACAGACCTACCATGCTATCCAATTTTATTGGGTCATGTCAATTTGTTTTGGGTGGGTTGAGGCTCCTTGTGAACACTCGAATCCCTTGACAATCCTGCGTTATTGAGGAATAAAAAAAACTGGTAGAAGCCCCCGTGTATAGACTTCTGTTCGGAGTTGCATAGACTTCGTGAATCCAAAGAGAGAACTCATATGCCGCTGTATTTGAATGGGAAAGAAGTTTCTGGACACGCTCTTGACGTTGAGGGGTTTGAGCCAGGGGTAAACGATCCTGCTGAGTTGCACTTGGTGGATGGGTTCAAAGACAAGGATCTCGTCTATGTCGAGTCTCTGGATCGTCTCTTTCGGTACGAGGACACATCGACGGCATCGGATGACGGAGGTGGTGTCCTCGAAGAGGAGGAGGAAATGAGCGAACTCGAAAGACTTCGTCTCCGTGTTGCAGAGCTTGAGTCCGGTGATAAAGTTTAGCGACTGAACAATTTTAGAAAATAACGGGCAGGAAGATATGAGGTGAGAGTCTTGTTCTTTTTGTCCGCGATGCCGCCAGAGCACGCCAAGTGGATTCAACTGACCATCTTGGTTTTGATTGTTTGTATGGCGATCGGTCGTGTGTTGATCGCTGCCAAAGATGGCCAGGGCAACACGAGTTCTTCGTTGACGGGGATGCAGATCACAACGTTTGTGATTTTTGCTGTCGTGATGATTGATACATTTAACGATCGATCTTTCCGGGATTTCGATGCATCTTCCATTGTGGGGAAGGTTACAGGTAAGCGAGGGAGGCGGGGCCGGGTGGCCAGGGCGTCGGGGGTTCGGACGGAGCGATCCACCTCACGTTCTGTGATCAAGGAGAAGTATTGGCTCTTGGCTATGGTCTTCTTGGCTTACTGCGTACTGTTTTTGTTATCCCATCGGAAGAAAGACATGAGGGATTGGACAGTAAAGGGAGCGATGGCGATAAGGGGGAACGACCCGTACGAGCATATCGTTGATGAGACGTTGGTTGCTATTCTCAGGGATAGTCCGGACGATCCGGACATCCAAGACTTTTTCATTCGGGGGATGTTGGCCAAGAAGGGGCAGGCGGTCGCGGCGGGGGGAGAGTCGGGGGAGAGCCAGAAGAAAGAAGATCCTCCTCCCTTTAAGCCTCCTTCGACTCCATTTTTGGATGACAAGTGAGCGACTAGGGGTTTTGGCGGGCTCGATAGACGATGTGGGTGATAGAGACAGACATCTCTATAGTGGCACTGTCGGTGGTGGCTTTGATAGCATCGCCAGGGTTGATGAGGAAGTGGTCTGTCAGGGTGGCGTCATCAGTCGTGTTGTTGAGGGGGATAACGCGCTGCTCGCTTCCGTCTCGCCTCACGATATAGATGCCGCTTGTTGCGCCGCGAGCACCAGGCTCGACGCCTCCGTGATTCCGGAAGTGTATAGAGGTGACGGTGACAGGGTAGTTGAATGACCAATATCCACCTCTTGTGGGGATAGTGGGAGGAGCGGCAGATCCAGGGTCTCCTTGGATGTCTTGATCGGGGGTTCCGCCAAGGAAGTCGTTTCCAGCCGCGATGCGTTGTGTGTCGGTGCGTCCGGTCATCGATGCAGGCAAGGGCTGATTTCTCTGGTTGACCAGCTTGCCCTCTTGGCGCCGGATGCCAGCCCCTTCTTTAAATAACGTCAGGGTCATAGCCTTGGACTTTCGACCGTCCGATGGATTTGTGACTATGACGGGCTTGTCGCCGACGCCCATTGTGTTGGTCAAGACGATCTTGAGTTCGTTGGCGGAGTTGAAGGTTGTTGTGAGCGGTGCGATACCGTCCACGGTCACAGTGCTGCCAGACTCAAAGTTTTCGCCTTGCACCAATATGGTTGCCGAGGTGAGTTGGGGAGCGGTGGGGTGCCGCAGGCTGTGGATAATAGGGAAAACAGGTCTACTCATGATCGATGTCCTCGGCATCTATGATTTCGGAAGTTCTGCCCGAAAAGTCGGAGAGGTCAAGCTCTCCGGCTTCGTCTGTCAGGGGTTGCAACTCAGGGGTTGGCTCATTCACCTCAGTGGGAATCAGGCTTAAGGTGTCTGCTGTGATGGGCGGCAGGCTGTGGTAGTTTTTGTCTGTGGGCATCATGTCCATGAGTTCTTCTGCGGGAACCCCCATGCGTTGACTTAGCACATCAAAGGTCATGGCGTCCAATGCAGCGACGTTGAATTCAGCACTCATGAAGACAGACGGACCTCCACCGAGAGAGTGTTTGTGATCGTATTGCTTGGGTTCGACGTGCAGCATTCCACGATCGCTCAGGAAGCTGGCCTCGTCTTTGTTGATTTGTAGCATCAGCTTCATGGCACGTGCTTTGTCGGATGGAGTATGGGAGGTCCGGTACATCGACCAGGTCTCTTCGCGGAGAGCCCTGAACCGGGACATTGCGATGGCGACATAGTCTTCGTTTTGGATCGCGGATATGGCGGTTTTGGCCTCTTCAGCGAACTCCGTCAGGTATCCACGCACTGTTGATACGTTGAGGCCCATGATCATCGCGATCTCGGCTTCTGATATGCCGCGTACGCTCATGGCAAAGGCTTGTCTTTTTCTTTCTTCGGATTCCATGGACATAGGTTTTCTCCGCAATGCAGTCTGGGTGAATGTTACTCTGCTCCAGAAAATATCTCAACCAACGCATGTGAAAAAATTTAGTCACTAAACGTTCAGATAGGAAATCAGCGTGTATATATATACTGCGAACGAAGACAAGCGTCGTTGATGTTGTGTCAACACAAACAGTCCTGTGTCAGGAGCGGATATGTCGAAAAAGAAAGCCGAAGAGTCTGTGGCCCCGTCGGGGTTGATGACAGACGCCGATGTTTTGTACCTCCCGAAAGTGGATGGTCAGTCCTTTACGCAAGCACAGATCCCGTGGGTTCGCATTGAGCAGCACCCGGACTTTCCCAATTCTCGCGAAAGCTTGGGTGATGTCCGGGGGTTGGAGGCCGGGATTGACGAGTTGGGGTTAGAGAGCCCGATCGTCGTGTGGCGGCAAGTCGAGGAGGGAGAGCCCGATCGCTTCTTTCTGATCAGTGGGTTCCGACGTCACCACGCTCTGCAAAACCTCGCAGCGGAAGATCCTGTTGGTTTCAACAATGTGTTTCCGCGAATCCCTGTGCATATCTTCGAGGGAAAGGTGGACGATGCGATGTTCCACAACTTGAGCGAAAACTCGAATCGCTCTAACCCTAACATGGTCGAGTTTGGGTTGTACGTCGATCGCTTGATCGCACGAGGGCACAGGCAGGCTGAGATCGCCGAGCGAGTGGGTCGATCCAAGGGATGGGTGAGCGGTTGCCGAAAGTTCGCGACCTCCAAAGAAGTCCACCCGGACACACGGATGGCGATTCGAAACGGAGTGATCGATTACAATATGGGGTATCGTCTGTCGCGAAAGCCGCTCAAGGATCAGCAGGCTTTCATCAGCGAGCTTACGGCACTGATCAAGGAGTTCGGAGAGGACGCACCAGAGGTTCGCGAGAAGAAAAAGTCGGCCAAGGCTGCTGCGACTACTACGAAGCCGCGTGGTCGATTGGCATTGCGGCGTCAGTTGGCCTTGATCTCCGAAATGGACTTGTCGGAACACGACAGGGCCTTGGATACGCTGTGGGACGGGTTGGACAAGGATGACCGATCCCTGCTGGCTCTGGTCATGGAAATGGTTCACTATTTTGGTGTGATCAAGGGACTCACGTACGCCGACGGTTTCGACATCGATTGGGAGAAGTCAAGACCTCCGTTTGTGATCGAACCGGATGCCTTGGACATCACGACTGTGGTGAGTGAGGATGGAGCGACGAGTACACCGTATGTTCCCCCGAAGGAGGCGAAAGAAGCCTAATGGCAGAGCAAGGCAAGGCTGTCGCAGCGGTTATCCCTGTGACAGATGCGTGGAATGCTGTCGTGTTGGAAGACGGAAACGTTTTAATGCAGCACCGAATGGCATTTATCCAAGGCACCCCGGACTATGTGGATTTGAGTGACCCAAGTGAGCATGACCAACTTGTATTGGAGGAGCTTCAAAAGATGGACTCCGAGCGAGTGTTGGTTCGATGTCTGTACTTGGGAGAGGATGGTTCGGTATCTTACGATGTTCACGGGGTCTCGCCTATGGGGATTCCGGTAGATCCGTTCACGGCGTTGGGCTCAGCAGGACCAAGTGCGGGTCGGTATATCCGGCGAGAGCAGCGTAATTTTGAGACATCTCATGTCATGGTGCCAGATTCAACGTAGAGGTGTAGGTTTCCCCAAGAGAGGGGGTCTCTTGGGGATAACTCTTGTTGAATTCGTGGTTTTCGTGTACGCTTCTGTGTAAAAGGAGCCCGTTTTATCAGGGCAGCACAGGAGAGCATTATGCGAAAAAGCCAATTAGCTTCAAAACAAGGTCTTCCTCCCGGAGCGGGGATTGCCCCGCCTGCCGCGTTGCAGGCGGTTCGCGAGTTCATGCCAGGGCATGACGCCGTTGCGGTTCAATCGAACAACCAAGACGCCACTTTGGCGAATGCGATTGACAATATGCCGGGTCGGCAGATGAGTCGAGAAGACCGAATGGACCGTCGAGCAGAAGGTGTTCGTCAAGACGCAGCACATTTGCGTCGTGAGACGAACACGGGTGCGACGCATCGCCGCAGTCGATACAAAGGTCGAACTGCCGAGTATGGGACCGCAGCGGAGCGATTTGCTCGCCGTGCGGCCCAAAATCAATCAACACTCGATACCCACCAGGCGTTCTACGAAGGCGGCGAAGTCGAGGAGGTCGAACAGGGTTCGGTGGATATGGTTCCGTTTGTGTCGGGCGAGGTCACGGCAGAGCAGCAGCAAAACCTGCAAGATGAAGCCGCTTCTCTGAATATCTCGGCGGCCGATCGGTTTGCGAGTCGGGTGAAGTCGAAAGACTCTCTTGGTTCTCGGCGTCGTCGGAATCGCGATGCACTGCGGGCCGAGATGGAAGCGGATGGACTTTTGGAACCGGAAGCGTCTTCCGGAGAGTCCTCCTCTGAGTCGAACTCTGAGATCGCGGGCCAAGAGTTGAAGGCAATACCTTCCTTGCTTTAGGGTTGTGTTCAGTCACTAAACTCTTTCGGCAGATTTGATTTCTCTGACTTCTCTTTGTTCCAAGGGGCACTCCGATGTCAAAGCAGGGGCAGCAGGCATTCCCGGTCGTTCGGGATCGCGAAACATCGGGCAATAGCACAGGTGGTGTTGCACCTCCGGGGTACGGAGCGCACGACAAAGAAGATCATTTGTGGATTATTCCCAAGTTCGCGATCCACCCGATCACAAAGAGGTTGGAGGCCACGGCAGGGTTGTTTTATCGAATGTGGCCAGAGCATGTCTCTGCGTTGTTGGAGATGCGTGACGAGGGATGGCCGCACATTGAGATTGTTCGAGTTGCCAAGGAGTTCTGGGGTCGTCAACAAGAGGCGTATCAGAAAGATGAAGCCTTGGTGCAGCAGTACAAAGAGCAGTCTCACTCGCAGCGAATGCAGGAAGGGCAGAATTTGCAGGCGGGTGCAGCAGGTCTGTTGCCACCGGAAGTGGCACAGCAGATGGAGCAGGGACAGGAAGATCCCGAATTGCAACGCAGCTTATCTTTAATGCCGACGTCGGAGTATCGTCGGGCGTTGGCAGAGTATAAAGATAAGCATAGCCAGGGTCGTCGGCACGGTCGGCGTCCGCCATTTACACGAAGTCAGCGAGGTTCTGCCATGGAAACGATGACACGAAGACAGCACCGTTCATGGGGGAGGGGTGGTGGTTTCGCTGTTCTGACCAAAGCAGATGTCACCGGGGAAGAGGTCGATACGCCGAAAAGATTGCGCGATAAGCGCGAGATGTCTTTTACGCGAAAAGATACAGGCGTGGCGAATGCTGCGTTCTCGGCACCGTCTGACTCAAATGTTGATCATCGAGGTACGTCGTGAGTCTGTCGAGTTTCTATACGAATTCGGGAAAAGCACAGACGATGACGGAGGCTCCTGTCAGGAGAGCTTCTATTGTTGCTCCAGGGTTGCCGGTTGTGTCGGGTGGCAGTAAGGGGCAACCCATTGTTAATGATGGACTCCGTTTAGTTGGAGGGTTGGATGTGTTGTCTACGAATTTGGGTATGGAGCCCGGATTCAAGGCTGCTAAGAGCCATGGAGCTTCGCAACAACTCAAGCGTCTCCCCGCAACAACAGACCTCACAGCGGCTCGCGGCCCGCGAGCACGCTTCTTTGACCCTCTTTCCTTGGTCTATGCTTCAGGGTATCGCGATCGTCGCTTCAGCTTGACCTATGACACGATACGCCGAACGGTGTATCAGTTGTCATTATTGGGCTCTATTATCCTGACGCGGATCTACCAGGTTGCTTCGTTTGCACAGCCGTATCGCGAGAACCAACAGATTGGCTTCAAAATTGGCTACAAGGACGACACGTATATTCCGCGAGAAGAGCAGCGTCGCGAGATAGTCGAGCTGGAGAGGATGGTTATGGCGTGTGGGTTTGATCGGAACCCACACAACACGGAGCCTCGCGATGACTTTGAGACATTCTTGAAGAAAATCACCCGCGACTCTTTGCAGTTTGATCAGATGTGTGCCGTTAAAGGCACTTGGGTTGAGCTTGCTGATGGTACAGGAGTTCCCGTTGAGTGTATTGAATCTGGAATGGTGGTGCGCTCTCACAATGGGGTGGAGCGAGAAGTTATCCATCCCACCTCACGGCTCTATTCAGGTGAGATGGTTGAGATTCAGGTGCGAGGACAACGGTTAAATGTGACCACAGGCCATCCTTTGTTGGTGGCAAAGAGGTCTTCGGTTGATGGAAACGCGGTGGCTTTCAAAGAGCCTGAGTGGATCGCCGCTGGCGAAGTGACAGATCGGGATTACGCACTCTACCCAAGACCGCTCTTGGGCAGAGAAGATATATCCTTGGATGTATTCGCCCAAGAGCCAAGGAAATTCCCTGTTGGCCCAATGGATCGTTTAGTGGAGTTGGCTGATTGTCATCCAAAAACGGCCAGAGATATTCTTTCGGGAACGTACAAGAAGAATGGGCTACTTGTTGCCGAGGTGAAGGCACTTGCCAAAGAGCTTGGTGTCTCTATGGAGTACAAGAGAACTTGGCAACCTAAGACGGAATTGACGACTGCTTGGGGAAGGTTTCTTGGGTTGTATTGTGCTGAAGGGCATGTGCAGGGTACATCGGTACGTTTGACATTCCATGAAGACGAAGCGGGTCTCGTTGAATTCGTCCGAAGCTTTGGTTCACTGTATGGTATCGAAAGTTCAGTCACTGAATATCTTGACCGTGCAGGAGTAACGGTTATTCTTTACTCTTCTGCACTCGCTGAGTTTTTGAAAAATCATTGTGGTACAGGCTCCAGCGAAAAGAGAGTCCCATCATTCATACTTGGTGCTCAGAAGATGGTGAAGGAGCATTTTCTTTTGGGTTACTTGGAGGGTGATGGTCATCTCAAAAAGACAACAGCCCACTTCACCACGACCTCACGCAATTTGTTTACAGGTCTTCGCCTTCTCTTTGCGGATCAGGGCATCTATGTTGCAGAGGTGAAAGTACCCTCTGCAAGAGAACAGTGGGACGAACAATATGCTGGTTCGTTGTCAGGCCCGGCTTATCGAACGTTGGCTCGGAGTTTGGGTTTACCTGTGGAGGAACCCAGTAAAGAGCGCAAGTCGTACCATGTGGGAGAGAAGTTCTTTTATGTGAAGGTCTCTGCTGTTCGCAAGTACGAAGTGGAGAACTTGCGTGTCTTCAATATGGAGGTGGAGGAAGACCACAGCTACGTGGCAGAGGGAATTGTCAACCACAATTGTTTTGAGATCGTGCCCGATTCGAAGGGCCGACCTGCTGAGTTCCACGCAGTAGACGCAGCAACGATCCGCTTGGCGGCAACGTACGACAACCACAAACCAGGTAAGGCTCCTCGCAAGTTTCATTCGGCAGAGTTCTCCGAAGATTGGAAGCAAGAGCGGGACTTGGGCGAAGACTTTGTGGTGCAAGATGACCAGATTCAGACGGTCCAGGTCATTCACGGGAAGATCGAAAACATCTTCACTGCCGGAGACATGGCGTTTGGGATTCGCAATCCGAGGTCGGATCTGTGGGTCAACGGATATGGTTTCTCCGAGACAGAGATGTGCTTGAGCACGGTTTTGCGAATGCTGTGGTCCGAAGAGTATAACGCTCGAAACTTCCGCCAGGGGAACATGAGCGGTGGCTTCTTGAACCTGAAAGGGGAGACGTACGATCCCGGAACCATCGAGACTTTTAAGCGGGTCATTCGTGCGAATGCATTGGGGTGGGAGAACGCACACCGCGTGCCTATCTTGCAGATCCCTGAAGGCATCGAGTTCGTCAATCTCCAGCGAGGCAATCGCGAGATGGAGTATGGTCGTTGGCAAGAGTATTTGCTGAAGATCATCTCTGGCGTTTACCAAATCGACCCGGCTGAGATCAACTTTGATATTGGGAAAGCAAGCTCCCAAGGCCAGCCGATGTTCGAGAACAAGGCTGAATGGAAAATCAAGTATTCGAAAGACAAGGGATTGCGACCGCTTTTGCGTTTCTTGGCTCGGCAGATTTCGAAGTACATCATTGAGCCCCTGAACCCCGATCTGTATTTCGATTTCGTGGGCTTGGACAAGATGAGCGAGCCGGAAAGGATCGATCTTTTGACGCGACAGGTTACGACGTATTTGACGATCAACGAAGGTCGCGAGAAAGAGGGTCGAGACCCGGTTGTCGGCGGCGACGTGATCTTGAATCCTGTTTATTTTCAAGCCAAGGCTCAAGCGGAGCAGGTTCCGATCAAGGCAGACAATCCGATGGCACCGTGGGCGACATCTGGAGACGGAGACCCCTTGGAGCACGGAACGGCACCCGCTATTCCTCTTTATTTTCAGGAGGGAGGTGAGGACTTTGATCCAGCACCACCTCCGATGGACCCCGGTGGGATGCCTCCGGGGATGGAGCCTCCGGGGGGTGGGGCGGGCATGCCAATACCCGGCATGATCGGTAGTCCCGGAGGACCAGGGCCAGGAACACCAGGGGCTATCTAATGTGGGCTGATTTGTGATATAGAACAAATGGGTCCAGCGGATTGTTCAGTAGCTGAACTTTTTTTGCCGGGAGTGTGGCATGTCGTCGAAGTTGCAAAAGTCGTTATTGGCGAATCAGGTAGCCAACATGGTGGGGCGTCGTCGCTCTGTAGGAGTGTTGCAAGAGCAGACTCCCCAATGGGGTACTCCTTTTGCGGGTTCGGACGAAAATCAACCAAAGGGTCGATTTTTTGGCACAGACGGATGGCGACAAAGTCACAAGATAACGGACGAAGAGCTTCGGAAGGCGAGTGATGATTCCGGGTTCGGTGATCCAAGGGAGGCTCCTGGGCAACAAGCTCAGGATAACCGTTCTCCCGAAGAGAGGTTAGCTGGAGCCAAGGCCAATATTCGCAGTAGAGGGGTCTCTGCTGTTGTGGGGGCAGCCCAGCGAGGAAAAGAATTGGGCCAAAAGATGGCCACCGCTTTGATGGATACGAGTGGTTCTGGGTTAGCAAGTGTCGCGACAGGAGCTTTACCGGGTGCGGTGAGTTCTTTGGCTGGCACGGCGTCGCGGGCTTCCCAAAGAAAACAAGCGGACATCTCCGACGCTGCGACGATACGAAGGCTGAAGCCTCGACATTCGTCTCCGCAGGGAGCACAGGCAGATGGCAGCAAGCCTCGACATTCGTCTCCGCAGGGAGCACAGGCAGATGGCAGCAAGCCTTCTGGCGGGTTTGGCCTTACGGTGACCAGGGGGGAGATGCCTCGTGAGAGTGGACTCACGATTCCGAGTATCCCGGCAGTTCCCGATCCAAATTGGGGTGGCGGGACTTCTCTGGAGGGTATGGGCTCTGGATTTGGAGTCGTATCCAAGTCAAAAAAAAAAAGCCTAGATTTGCTGGATGAGTGTGGTTTCGGGTTGCTCTGTTCTTACGAGTACGACGTCCCATTCTTGATTAAAAGTCAGCAGGATGACCCGTCTGCGCCTGTTCCCAAGGTTGCAGGCCATTTTTTGACAGGGGCACCGAATCCGTATTCGGGAGACGAGGAGCACTTTCACCCGCGTCGTGAGCATTTCGATAGTATGATCTCCCACGCAGCAGTGGGCAGGAGAGACGAGGCAGAGTCGTTAGCTCGTCGGCACGTGGCGGACCATAGTGCTGATTTCTCTCCAGAACAACGTGACCACTCCTCGCAATCCCATCACAGGCACGCACAGAAGCTGCGTTCAGAGATTGGGGATTATCACCCCGGAGAGCACGGTCCTATTGATCCCAACGATGATCAGTTTAAGAAGTGGTCATTGATGCATTTTCACGGAACGGCGGCTCGCGAGCATCACGATCAGGCGTATCACGAGAGACGTGCAAAAAGAATCGCAGGAGACGCTGAACGTCGCGGTGAGGTGTTGGATAACGAGGGTTTGTTACGTCGCTTGGAAGATGAGATCCACTCACTGTCTCACAGTGCGACAGGAAATCTTCATGGAGCGGTGGGGCTCTTGCGCGATGCGATGGAACACGCTGGCTCCTTAATGACAGGGAGAACGGACAGCGCGGGTGCTGATATGTTGGTGCGGCTCCGACAGTCGATGGGAGCCTTGGCAGAGCACATGGGCCTCAAGAGAAAGTTGCCGGATGATCTAGACTTGCTGCTGCATTCAGATGACAAGCATTGGGATCGTCTTGTCAAAGAGATTAAGTCGAGCACGCCGAACACGTTGGGCTTACCACACAGGCGAGGACTTAATGCGATCAACTTGTTGACCGAGGGTCAGTTTGCAGCCGTTCGAGACCCCCGGAACTATTCGTCGGAGCACGCAGCCAAGCCGCTGCGTGGATTGCATTTAGCGGGGGGCTCTCGGTACAAGCCTGATGCGTCCAGAGGGGCATACGAGGATGCTCATCGTGTTTGTGTGGGGTTGGCCCGCCGGGACTATCAGGGACATATTTCGCGCGGCCTGCGTCTCCCGCAGGATGTTATAGGGGCGATGGCCGAGGGAGAGACGGTTCCCTTGAATGCTGTATCCTCGTGGACGGACGATCATCACATCGCTTGGGGGTTTGCGGATCGTCCTGCTCGCAGAGACGGAAGTGGACGGATGACTTCAGAGGAGGCCGACGCGATCGGCCCGCGTGTTGTCTTGCGTATCCCGGAGGCACGGTGGGGAACACCCATTTCTGACTTGAGCACTTGGAAGAACACAGAGCGGGAGATATTGTCGGGTGGAGAGGCGACGATTCGATCGGTAGAGAAGAAAGACCACGCGACGGGAGAATATTACGAGATTGTGTTGGACCACTCCAAGAGACCGCAAGTTCTGGAGGAGTTCCGAGACAGTCCTTTCTCGACTCGTGCTCGCGTTCAACACTTGAGGTTGGATGAGTTACCCGAAGACGGTCGCCGTTTGCGAGTTGCCGGTGACAAGCCTGGTGGTGCTCATAAAGGGGCTGTTGTGGAGCATCCAGATATGCCCAACCGCTCTTTCTTGTTGAAGCCTGTTCGGAGTGCTCCAAAGGCATTGGGAGAGGTTGCAGGATCGCAGATTGCGGCTCGCATATTGGGAGAGCATGCTGTCCCGGCCAAGCTGATCTCCACGCAAGAGTCCCATAAGAAGATTCGTCGATTGGGTTACAAAGGGGCACCGCCCGTATCCGTGATCCAAGAGATGGTAAAGAACGGTGGAGCACTGCCAAAAGATAAAAAGGGCATTGTTTCGTTGCCGAGTGGTATTCATACGGACCTTCTTGCTTCCATGGTGGCGAATTGGGTGATCGGTGACCATGATGCCCACGGTGCTCAGTATTTAATGTCTCCGGGTGGGGATAGCGCGGTTCGGGTGGACTTCGGGCAGAGCTATAAGCACTTGCATTCTGATAGGCTGGACACACACTACCATCCAAATGCAGCGTACGGAGAGTCGAAGCCAGCACCCATGTTGCTGTTGGAGGCATTCCGAGATGGAGAGGTGGATTTAGACTTTGGGCACCCCAAGATTGAGGCAGCCATTTCGCGGGCCGAGCGTATTTCGGATGTGGAGTTGAGCGAAATGATCAAGGATTACGCAGAGGCGGTCTCTCAAGTGACGGGCGTTTCCGCCAAGTCGATTGTTCACGCTGCCTTGGATCGTAAAAACAACGTGCGAGAGGACATGGAAGCATTCTTTGAGGATGTTCAGAGAGAGCGAGAGGGAGACCACCACAGACCCGAAGGGTTTGACGATCCCGGAGAGTCTGTCGAGTTTCGACCGGGGAATTCGAACAGGTATGTTGGGATGGAGTTGAACGGTGTGCCGTTCACAAAGCCAGAGGAGCACGATTGGTCGTCTGTTCCTGATGCATCCATCGACGAGCCACCCATGCCGAAAAAGAGAGGGTATCGAGCGGCAGCGGGATTGGTGATGATGGAGGACGATGGCAGGGTGTGGTTGGTTGAGCCAACTAATCATTTTGCAGGGACAGAGAGAACGTTCCCGAAGGGAGGCCAAGAGCGTGGTCTGACATTGCAACAATCAGCTTTGAAAGAGGCGTACGAAGAGTCGGGCTTCAACGCGGAGATTGTTGGGTACTTGGGAGACTCGCAACGAACGCAATCAATGAGTCGGTACTATTTGGCTCGTCGTACGGGCGGGAATCCAGGCGCTGCTCATTGGGAGACACAGGCTGTTCACTTGGTGACACCAGAGGAAGCCCGCCGTACACTCAATGTGCGATCGGATCATACTATCTTAGGAAGCGCAGTGGGGTCGGATGATGAGTAACGATTGGAAGAAAGAGTTTGCCTCGGCCTTAGAGGCCCCCATGCGCTCTGACGAAGACCGTGCTGAAGTTGATGTCCACCACGACGCCCATGACGAGCAGCACTTGGAGACCGGCCTACAGGAGGCTATTTCTGAGGTTGAAAAGGCTCTTGAGCAGGAAGGGTCACGGGAGATCCAAGAGGCTGTGGACTTTTGCAAGGCTGCCCGCGATGAATTCTGGGATGTGGTGAAGCAGCGACAATCGCAGCATGACAACAAGCATCGCACTATTCGACAGCAGCACGAAGAGACGCGACAGCGGCAAGATCAAGAGTTTCGCCAGGTCAGCGAGCGTTACCAACGCATTCCTCAACGCATCGCACCGAAACAGACACCTCGCAAAACAGACGGTGGGATGCGAGTGATGCGACGAGACCACAAGATGCCAGGGAGGCTTTCCCAAGAGCAGGAAGGTCTTGGGGAACGCCGTGTTATGCTAGGTCGTATGTTGGGTAAGTCCGACTCGGATGGTGGCAAAAACTGAAAGTCGGGTGTATAGTGAGCGTGGGGTTCCGATCATCTGTGGATAGGAGTTTGATATGTTTGGGTTTGCTGGCGTTGGTCGTCGTTCAAGAGAGTATTCTTGCTCTCCGTTTTATGCACGTGCTTTGCGCTTGGATGCAGAAACGGCCTCTTTGGTAGCGGATTCTCCTGATTATTTGTCTCCGTTCCCAGAGAGGTTGTCTCCCAAGGAAAGGAAAGAGCGAGAGGAACATGTCAGGAATCAGTCGAAGCTGGAAAGAAAGTGGAAGGAGTTGGAGGCTGAGTACTTGCGTTGGCAGGCTGACGAGGTAGCGGAGAACGACCCCATGCAAAAAGGTTTTGGTGTCCTGTATAAAGCAGGTGAAGAGGGAGAAGGCGGAAGAGCGTCTGTTGCAGATCTGCGTCCACCTTCTGTTGCGGCCAACCCCAAGCCCTCTCATCCTCAGTATACGGACTATAGTTCGGCGAGAGTGACGGAGACAGGCCACGATCATCCGGATATTCAACGCCTCGATAAGAATCGCCCCCCTGTGTACACCATATTTCCTCACCAGGAAGGGTACGATCGGAATGAGGCGTCAAGGTCTTATGCGACACGGCGAGAGTATGACACGAGAAGACAGCAGGAGAATATTCGCCAAGCACACAGCAGGTGGGAGCAGCAGCGGGTGAGACCACCGTCGCGTGGTCCGAATTACTCGGAAAGAATGGTACACAAAGAAAAGATGGATGCTTGGCACCAGCGAGAGGGGGCACGTTACCAACAATCTATGGACGATGCTCTTTCACAAATGGATGAGAGAATGAGTGGCGGGGGGGCTGAAGATTATCGCGATCAGCGATCTTGGTGGGGTCGCCTGAAAGATGGAATCCGAGGAGTGAACGATTCATTCAAGGGTGTGGATTCGGGTTTCGGTGTGGTGGCCAAGGGAAAGGATAAGCCAACAGACTCTTATCGCAATGCGCAGGGCACCCGTCGCCGAGGTGAAGCCGATGTGCCATATCCGGGATCGGAGTACAAGGCGGTTGACGAAGAGGAGTCCAGTTTGAAGAAAACGTGTGGTTTCGGGGTTTCAAAGAACGGAGATGACTCATGATCAGTATCGGCACGGGAAGTATCAGCAAGGCTCGTCGTCAAGCTCAATTGAGGGGTCGATCTCACGTTCGCAGTCAGTCGCGGGATAATTCTCCGCAGGGCGTGTTGGGAACAGAGGGTCCGCTACGACAGGGCGACACGGACTACCAGGCCCCGGAAGATCTGTCAAAGATCCCGATGAAGATCCGACATCGTCACCGGGGAACGACATGGCCGGTCAAGCCGTGGCAGATGGATCGGAGAGAGATGCCGGAGAGCAGGAATATTGCCAGTCGCATTTGGCGCCGGTTCCCGGATGGAGAGTTGGCGTACGACGACAATATGGGAATATTGGAGCGTGCGGTGCAAAAGTGGAACGATTCTTCCCAAGTTCCATTGAGCGAGTACGAAAAGTTGGCGTTGTGTGCGGTTTTTCCTGAGTTGTCTGTCTCGGATGTGGAGAAAGACCAGGTGCGTCGCCACGCTTTCTTGACGGCACAGGAGCGAGGAGAGTTAAAGCGTCGCGTCCGCGAGTTGCCGCATGAGGTAGGAACCAAATTGGGCTTCGAGCCCAAAGCTTCCTAGTTCGAGTTCAGTTACTAAACGTTTTTGGGGGAATTGTTGTGCCGGGCAGCGAATCTGTAGACAAGAAAACAGAAGCCTCTTTCTCTGACGAGTTGGGGTTTATTGACAATGCTCATGAGATCTTGGCCGAGTGGCGAGGCAAGGATCGAGGTGTCGTTACGTTCCCAATGTTGGACAATGTTGCATTGTGCAACTTGGTGGTGGCGTGGGCACAGGCCACAGTTGTGTGGATGCCGATGCCAGAGGAAGACCCATGTTTGTTACCGGAAGACCAACAATGGGAGTGGATGTGGGAGTGGAGTTCACACAAGACATATGAGTTGTCTCTGCTGTCAGGGTTGACGCCCGCCGAGGTCGCGCTTCAGTTCGCTCGCGCGAAGGGTCTCCGGTTGATTTTTCCAGACGGGAGCATTTGCCCGTCAGCAGAAGATGTGGTCGAGCGGATGATCCGGCAGCGGATGCATGGATCGGAGTTAAAGAAACCAAGCGGTGGGTTTTCAGCGTGAGTCGTCTTCAGGTTCAGGAGAAAGGCAATATGGTGTGGCAAGTTGGGAAAGACAAGGCAACGGATTGGTGGTCGCGTCGTTCTGGTTGGGCCAGAGGGTTCATGATTACAACGGGTGTTTTGCTGTTGGTCTTGCTCGTTGCGGGGTCAGTCGCCGCATATACGATCTCAAAGAGGAACCGTGTGATTCGAGACCAGGCTCGCGTGATGGAGAGGCAGCAGGCAAAAATTGCTGTGTTGGAGTTGGAGAACAAAAAGAAAGACGAGCAGATCAAGATCAATAAGGCTCGCCAAGGAGACACACAGGCAGCGGCCAAGATCAAGGAGAGCCGAAAGCGTCTCAAGAGCTTGGGTGGGAAGCTGGACAAGGCTCGCTTGGTGTACAAGAAGCGTCTCAAGGACTCGAAGGGGATGAGCGCGGCAGATCAGGTTAAACGCTCAAAGAGCTTGTTACAAGATTGGCTATAGGAGCAGGCGATGCAGTTCATATTCTTAGCAGTGACCGTGATGTTTTCGGGTGGGCCGCGAGTGGTTCCTTGCTCCAATAGCAAAGAAGCCAAGTGTATAGAGTACGATAACGAGACCCACAAAGCGGTAGTTCGAGGGCTGGAGTCGGCGAAGGCGTTCCGCGATCAGGTTCGTCTCTACCAAGGGAAGGTCAAGGAGTTGGAGTCGGTCGATCGTTTGTGGAAGAAACGATCGTTGTTCTGGAAGCAAGAGAGGGCTTCCATGAAGCGCATCCAGGAGTATACAGCGGAGCAGAACAAGGTTTACGCCAAGCGGGTGTCCAAACTGGAGTCCGACAATAAGAAATTGCGTGACAGTATGAACTCGGTCTGGCGCCACCCGGCTCTGTGGGCGAGTATTGGTTTGGTCGTTGGTGTTATTGTGGCGGTTGTTGTGATTCAGACCATCAGGCCCATTGGGGGTTCTAGTAATACGGTGAGCCTGCGACCATCTCTTTGGAGGCCAACGGTCAGGTTTCTTCCCAAGCAGGTGCAGCATAGTCCGAGTCAAACAATGCTGTTGTACCGAGTAAAATAGTTCAGTGACTGAACTCAACCCAAAGGCGTCGGATTGACGCCTTTTTTGTTTTATGTCATGGTGAGACCGAAGAAAACGGACGGGCAGACAATCAGAAGTAGAGGTAAGAAATGGCCGCCCAGGACAAAACAGATGTGACGGGAGTGATCTTCATTGAATTCCGGGGCGACAAGGCAACGGTCAAGAAGATGGAAGGTCATCTCCCACCGGGTACACAGCAGCATGTACAAGAACTGATGGGGTGGTTGGGAAGCCAAAGGTCTGACTCGGAGCCACGCGGGAACGTAACGGATGATCCGGGAGATGGTCGATCTTCTAATGAATTGGGAGAGACGGAGGCGCCTACGCAAATCATCTCTCAACCGGATGCACAGTCGCGTCCAGGCGTCCTTCACGAGGACGCAGGTGGTGCCTCAAATCCCCCGACTCCTACGGTTCGCAACTTCCCCCCGCACATGCACGGACATCCAGGGGCATCCGATACAGATTCGTCTTTGACGAGTGGTCCTCATGCCGGGTACATGAAGATGGATCAAGGCGGCCACGTCGATCCGGACGCTGGTTTGGAGCATCCAATCTCTGAGGATTTGGACTTAGAGGGAGATGACAGCGGCGTGGGAGATCCGGAGAACGAGGGAGAACTCTCTGATGTTCCTGTGGGCGGAGAAGATGGTCGCATTCATCCAGAGCATCGAACAGACCCGGAGGAAGATCCAACGTCTCACGTTGATCCTCAACTCCAGGCTGCACTAGAGGAGTTGGATGAAAAAGCTCGTGCATTGAAAGAGGAAGCTCACGAGGCAGCCAGTCGTCATGACCACGAGAGAATTCACGAAATCCACGAAGAGTATCGCAAGCTGAAAGCAGAATTCATGGAGTTGGCGAAGCAGTCGGGTGAGGAGGAAGATCCCGACGAGCGTGTTCGACCGGAGCATTTTGGAGAGGGGGAGCCTCCGGGCGGCATGCCTCCAGAGGAAGAGCCACCGGAGAATGAAGAGTTGGGAAAGCCGTCGGCGGGGCTGCCAAGAAACAGCATCCCCGCCAGAAGCGTCGAAAAAAGCGGAAACGAAAGAAGCACAAAAAGTGACCTGGACGGGTGGCGTTGGTGGCTCCTCGATGTAGAGAAGTCTGCTCGGTTCGGGAGCACTCCGGTTCGTCATTCAGCGAAGCACCACTCTGATCACAGTGGGGGTCCGAGAGCAGGACACAAGTACATCCGCCGATGGTATGATCTGAAGAGTCACCGTTGGCGCTATGAGTACACTGACGAGAAGGAAGAGCGGCATGGAGCGGGGAAGGAGGCGATCCATGCGGCGGCTCATGGTATTCCTCATACGATTGAGAGTCATCCGGGGATAGCCTCCGGCGAGGTGACGACACCGCTGCGCAAGAAAAAGAAGATTAAAGACGCGGCTCATGCATACCGGGTAACCATTCAGGCTTGGAATGATGGCATTTGGGGTTTAAAGAAAGATCCGTCGCGCGTGACATGGGTGGATACAGACCAACACGGACACCATCATGTGATGCGACAGCATCACAATAAAACGTATGAAGTCATGCATCATCCGGCAGGATCTCAGGCTCCAGAGGACTCTCACGCCATGGAGATGGGAGACAACCATCGACAGACATTGCGTGGGTACGTGGAACATCATCATCTCCACGCTGACGAGAAGGTGGAGTCGCAAAGAGATTCGGATGGGAAGCCGTGGCTGTCTTTGCGTCCGGACACGAGAAAGCGTGCTGGAAAAAGTGCGGACGGTTGGACTATTCACGAATCCAAGAGGAATGCGAAAGATTTCCATGGCGGGGGATGGGACGGCGTATTCTTGCAGTCGAGAGAGCAGGCGGACAGGGTTGTCGCGTTCATGGTTGCCTTCGAGGAAGCTCATAACAAAGGAGAATCGGGTCCGGTCTTTCAAGATCTGGGGAAGGATGACTCTGAACATGGGCCAATGACCTTGCCAGGGAAGTTGGAACGTGGGGCACTTCACTATGAGGCTGAGTTTGGAACGGACACGATTCGAGTCAGTGGATCTCACGGCGGAGACGTGGTCTCGGCCAAGGTTTTGCGCTTGCGTCCCAAAGTGTCAGACGAAGAGTTGGGCGCTTACTTGGATAGCGAAGAGTTCAAGAGCATCGTGGGGGCCGCTATCGGTCGCGCGGGGTTGGCGAATGTTGTGCGACACAACGGCTCCAAACTGACGCCTCATCAGCGAAAGCACTTGGAGTCTGTGGCACGCAGTAAGGCAATAGAGCTGATGTCCATGGAGTATGTGGAGCGGAAGTCGGCGGTGTGGCCGCGTGGATTCGTGCCAGGCTCCGGATGGTGGAATGGGTATTTGGCGAATCATTTGGCGAATACCGGGAATGGTGGCGGTGCTTTCTTGGAGGAGTTGACCTCGACGGCAACCACCAAAGACGTAGATGGCGTCGCACAGGCTCCGTCGGGCTCTGCCGATGCCGCATTGGCATCAGAGTTTCACGGGATGGACGATGTCCTTGACACGTTGCGTGATATTCACGGCATCCAAGATAACGAGACCCTGATCGATAAATTGATGTCTGACTTTGGGGAAGCCTTTGACTCCAAACAAGAAATGATGGATTTCTTGAAGGAGCAACTTTTGGCGAAGAAAGCAATGAGTCAGTTGGGTCGCTTGTCCGAGTTGGTCAAGTCTCTGGAGGAGGCCGCGAGCCAAGGGGTTATCGAGAGAGATGATCTGGAAGATGACTCGGTCTATCAGAAGGCGGTGTCGTTCTTGGTGCGTGCACAGCACGCACGCATCCTGTCTCGTGTGGTTGATAACGTGGCCCAAGATCTGTGGGAGCACGACTTCCTGTCGAGCGTCGCGAAGTCGGTGGCGACTCATGATCGAGATGTGTTGTTGGATCGCGTCGCCGAGCACGGGAGGGTTTACGCTCAAGAGTTCGGGTGCTCTGATGGGGAGGCTCGCGAGCACATGCTGTCATCGTTCTCCCGCTTCCGCAGTAACCATCTATTTAAAGGGTGTTGTCAGATGGTGATGGCGGCAGAGTGGGGCGGCGAGGAATCAATTGCCTTGGTGGCATTGGGTCGAGATTCGATCACAAGGGGTCTGTTGGAGCTAGGAAGTTCAGCCACTGAACCTTCGGCTTGAGGTGCGTTGTGTTTCAAGATATAAAGTGCCAAAGTCGCCAATGTCGTAATAAAATTTTGCGCTTAAGTGGAGATGGTCATCTCCGTTTCAGTATAAAGGCTTTGATCGCAAAAGGGGAGAACGCGCAGTTGACAGCGGTTTGTAGGGATTGCGGGGAGGAAAATGTTCTTCCGTATGCGTTATCTCCTGTTGCCCCCGTGAGTTCAGACGACAAAGAGACGGTCCAGAAGTCGAAGCCGAGGCGTGTCGCGTGCGAGGTGACCAAGGGGGGGTCGTCTGATCAAGGAGGGTTCTTGGTCATTCGAAAGTCGGTCACGAAGCCTGTTCCTTTTGTGCCTCCTGAAGAGAAAGGGGTTGACTAAACAAGTCTAGATGCCTTATAGCTAAGTATAGCCAATTTGGGATGGCGCCGAACAAGACCGCTTGAACGGTTGGCACAACCCAGTACACAACTGAATGAAATTGTTTACTCCTACGGGGAGGCCGCCCAGCCTCCCCGTTTTTTTTTGCCCAACAGGTGTCGAGTCAATGAGAATTCTGAATCCATGGTCGCTACTGAGCAAAGCTGTCCCAGACAGCCGCGTTCGCGACTTTCGGTTTGGAATGGACTTGGAGACGATCAAGTCTCAGTCCCAACAAGGACGCCGGGGTGTTCGAGGAGTGGGGTCTACGGAGAAGTTGGACATACAAAAAGAGTCCGTGCTTCAGCGCGGCATGGACTTGCGGTATTTTCTTCGACACGGATATTATAACGACGACCACAAGCCAGGCGCTGCCAATAAGGTTGGGCAGCCGACCGTTGCCGAGATTCGCAAAGCAAAGAATCGAGACGGCAAGGAAGTTTTGGCGTTGTGGACCGAGGGGTATTTGTGGAAAGCGGGCCTGCACGAGGGCGCCGATCGTTTGTGGGAGTTGACTAGAGCAATGGAGGAGAGCCAAGCAACGCGCCGTATGGGCTTTTCAATCCAGGGAAAGGTGCTAGAGCGATCGGGGAACAAGATCGTTCGAGCTTGGGTCCAAGATATTGCGATCACTCCCAGCCCTATTAACACAGACACATGGTTGGAGTTGACAGACGAACTCTCCAAGTCTGTGTGGGTTTCAGACTCTGAGTTGTTGGACATTCATCAATCATTGACGGCTCATGGATTTATGGATTCTGAGCTTGTCGATTCCGAAGATTGGATTGAGGTAGACGATGTGGTGAAGAGCCTGTCTGCCGCAAGTGCAGTCTCTGCCGGTTTAGGTACGGAGTCATTGGAGTCCAATTTGAAAGTCTTGCCAGAGCACGGCTCTGGTGTTGAGAAGTGTGAGGGGAGCAGAGATCCCTCGAAATCCGAGATGCTTAAGGCTTTGGCTTGGGTGTACGAAGAGGCACGAAATCGAGGACACAGTCCCGCGATGTCTCGGAGTATGGCTTTGGCCACATGGGCTCGCATCTCATTGTCTTAGTCGTGTCAATGAGTCACGACGCAGTTTGAACCAGGAGTATGGACGATGCAATTGACGAAAGCGGAAGTCCGAGATCATCTCGACGAAATCGAGACGATTTTGAGTAAGGCTCAGATCGTGGGCGGCAGCGGCTCTCGCGAGAGTGTCGATCGCAAGGGATGGGCAGGTTCTTCGTGGGAGGGGGAGGAAGCTCCTCAGTCTACGCCGAACGGAACCGACTACGTGCCCAAACGTAAACCCAAACGCCGTGTGGTGAAAAGCTCTTTGCGTGAGGTCAGCGTCGATGCGTTGGAGCGCGAGTTGGAGTTCCGCAAGAGCGGTATCCCCAACCCGGTTGCCGCCGAAGCTGAGATCATGCAAACCGTTCCGGGTGTGGAGAAGGGCATCTGCCCCGATTGCGAAGGCAACTCCATGCAAAAAGGAACGTGGTGTGGTCAGTGCCGCAACTTCGGATTTGTTTTCCTCGTGGACGAGGCCAATGAGGCGGAAGCCAATTCCATGATCAAATCGATCCAAGCGAAGTATCGCGTCGATGAGATCACGGAAGCGTTCTACAAATCGCAGCGTGCCAAGCACGGCGAGAACGTTGTCGATGCCGACGAAGACGCCACGACGACTCCTCCTCAAAATCGCGGTGCCCCGGTTTTCTGCGAAGAGGACCGCAAGGGCAAGAAGGCTCGGAAGAGCCAACAACTCCGAGGCGAGTTGGCTAAGGCCGCCGAAGAGTTGGAAGGTCTCCCCGACCTGGAAGAGGATGAGCGAGACGAAGAACGAGACGAAGAGCGAGACGAGAAAGATGAAGAGGGCCTGGACGCTCTCCTTATGGGCAAGTCGCTCACCGCTCTCCGACGCTCTCAGCAAGTCGTTCTGAAGTCCCTGGCCGCGCTCCTCGAACAACAAGGTGCTCTCCTGACGACGCAATCCCTGCAAGCGGGGATGATCGCTGACCAAGGAACTGCCTTGGTCGAGTTGGGCGAAGACCTGGATCTCGTGATGCACAAGAGTGAGTCGGTGGCCAAGAGTCTGGAGGCTGCTACAGCACCCTCCAACCAAGACACCAACGATCGCGCTCCCTCGCGAGGTCGTCGCTCCCAAAGCCAACAAGTCCAAGTGATCCAGAAGGGTTTCGTGGACCAGGCTCCTGCGAACGACAGCACACAACGATACGATTTCGGAGACATCCAAAAGGCTGCCGCCGAGATGACGATCCTGAAAGGAGCGAACGACCAACCTCTGTTGGCCCGCCGCACCGCGATTGCGATTAACTCCGGCTATCTGCCGGAAGACGCCGTGCTCGCCAAGATCGAAACATGGCTGGACGCAAACGGCGTCCCGCAGTCGTAATTTCACAGTAATTCACATACTGGGAGGATAGTTCCTCCCAGTTCCCCTCTGGGAATCGCCTCTTGGGGGTATCCCCAGAAACATAGGTCACATAGGAGAGTTACCCATGAGCATGGTCGGCCTGCGGCATTATGAAGGTCTGGGGATTGACGGCTTTGGCTTGGGTTCCATTCAAAAGGTTCAGCAACTGAACAAGGCGTTGGAGGCTGGTTATGAAACCAACCCCGCGCTGATGTCCGGTGGCGCCGCCCACAAGGTGGAATCTTTGGAAGGAAACCTCAAGATCCTCACACACACCGATCGCCATTTGGTCTTTTGGAGAGACATCTTTAAGAGCCCGGCATACTCCACCTCGGAAGAGTACGGAGTGCAAGAGTCCTACGGTGATAACGGCTACGGCGCCTTCTACAAGGAAGGCGAATTGCCCTTGGAAAATGACAGCGTCTACCGTCGGAAGACGGCGCTCGTCAAGTACATGGGCACCGTCCGTAAAATTTCACACCCTGCGACTCTGATCCACCCGGCCTTTGGCGACTTGATCGCCAAAGAGAACGAGAGTGGCATCATGTGGCTGTTGCGCCAAGTGGAGGAGTATCTCTTCCGTGGCAACAGTCGCCTCGTCTTCCAAGGCGAAGGCGAGCAGTTCGATGGACTGCGCCACCTGATCGATCCCACGATGGTGCTGGATCTGGAAGGCAACGCCCTCCAAGAGGCGGACTTCGAGGAGTCCTCCAACCTGTTGGCATCGGCAGGTTTCGCGTATCCTACGGATGCGTACCTCGGATACTACCCCCTGAGCGATCTCGTGAAGACGATGTATCCCCGTCATCGCGTCTCCCTCCCTGCTCCTACCGATGGTCGTATCGGCCAAGCGGTCAACGAAATCACCACCCAAGCTGGTATCATCAATCTGAAAGCCACGCGCTTTCTGGAGCGACCCGATACGGCTCCCACGGTGGCGAGTGGTCCTGCGACTCACGTCCCGACTCCTCCCAAGCGCATGTTGGCCCCGACGATCGGTGCCACGGCGACGACCGGCGAGTTCGACAAGAGCCAAGGCAAGTTGGACGCCAAGTACGCATACGTGGCTTCCTTCGCGAACCGCTTCGGTGAGTCCGCTGCGACGGCTCCGGTTGTCAGCCCCACGATGGTGGGTGCCGATGCGATCAAGGGGCGCGACATCGTGCTCCAGGTCGAAGGTGCCGATAACACCCAGATCCCCCCCGAATATATCCGTATCTATCGGACGGCGGCTCTGGATGTCAACGACGCGACTCCGACGGACATGGCAGCGTACTCGCTGGTCATGGAGATCCCGGTCGAGTCTCAGTCGAACAACGGCATCACCCCGCAAGTGGCTGGCACGCTGACCGACAAAAACATCACGATGCCCTTCATGGAAGAACTGTACCTCGGCGAGATGACTCCCGAAGTCCTGACCTTCCGCCAACTGGCCCCGCTGATGAAGATGGAACTCGCGGTCAACGGCCCCGCCTACACCTGGATGATCATGCTGTACGGCGTGCCCATCTTGTACGGACCCAAAAAGTGGATGCGCATCACGAACATCGGTCGTCTCGGTCTCTAGAAAGACCTGCGGCGCCTGTTCCGATGAGAGTTCGCGGCGTTGGGGTGGTCTTGTTCAGTAACTGAACTTTTTTAGCCTGACCGGGCCACCCTTTGCATTCGGGGCAACCCGCACAGTGCCGCGTCCAGAAGGCGCGGCTTTTGTGTATGGGGTCCGTGATTTTGAATTTCAAAAGAAAACAGGAGGCATGAAAAATGCCCAGACCACGAAATGTCCAGGGTGCGGCCAAGAAGGTTCGGTTGATCGACGACTTGGGAAGCGCCGTTGTCCACGAGGTGGTGGAGCAGTTGAACCAGAGCGAGATCTCTGTTTCGATCACACTGAGCGCTCCCCAAGGCCAGGTCTCTCGCGGTGTGTTGGGGCGTTGGCGCCACGACGCATTCGTGAAGGACATCTCTGTCACGAACGCACAGACCGACGACTTCAGCGGTGCCGCGACGGAGATCGCTCTCCGGCATGTCGCGCCGACCGACGCCGACTTGGCGGGTGCTCCCGCGAATGCGACCACGCTTTTGGCGTTGTCGGGCTTCAACGGGAATGTCTTCGCAGGCCCCAATTCCCTTTGGGAGGAGGAGTTTGTCGCGGGCACGAACGTCACGGCGCGAACGGGCGGTTCTTCCAAGAAGGTCAAGGCGGGCGATCTGCTCTATGCTGAGTTCTCCAATGGAGAGCTTGGACCTCGCGTTGTCGAGGTCACCTTGACGTTGGCTCTCATCGATGAGTTGGCTTTGCAGCCCAATGGAATGGGGAACAAGTGGCACCAGCGCGTACGTGGCCTTGGCCGCTCCAACCGCTAGGTTCTTGCTCTCTACCTTTCACTAGACAGATAATCGGCCCACGCGGGTCAAGGAGATTGGGATAATGGTTGGTTTCCCTTACCCCGGAGTGGGGCAGGAAGCGATTTCGGCGCTGGATACGCGACTGGAGGCGGCTCGCCTGGCTCCGATCGCGGACATTGCTGGAACATACAACGCGACAGCAAAAACGATCACGGCGGCCGGGAACGGAGCCCTTGCTGCTCAAGACGGCGTCGCGGTTGTGAAAGATGACCGATTGGCTCTGATGAACCAAGCGACGGCGACGTTGAACGGTGTTTGGGTGGCGACGGACTTGGGTTCGGCGACGTCCAAATATGTTCTCACTCGTGCGGCGGACTTCGACACGACTGCTGAGATCGTGAACGGTCTTCAGATCGAGGTCGAGGAAGGCACCGTCAATGGCGGGAAGATCTTCGAGGTCACGGCAGCGACGATCATCCTGGACACCGACGACCCACTCTTTGTTGAGGTCATGCCGAAGTCCAGCCTTGCTACGTTGGTTGACTCGTCGGTCTATGCAGCAACGTCGGATGGCGCGTTTGATACGACGCTGACGATCCCTGGGAATGTTTTGTCCCAAGGTTCATATGTGAAGTGTCGCGCTGTGGTTCGTCGGACGATCGAAGACCAACTGGCTCACACCATGACTTTGAAGGGTCTGGTTGGACAGAGCGAGTGTGTTGTGTCTGCGCCCATCTCGGTTCCGAATCTGGAGACGGTTGTTCTGGAGTTCTGGTTGCTCGTTCGCGGCGCAATTGGTGCGACGGCGGCTGTCGTCGGCGGTGGAACGGTCAACGCGGCTTTTGCTGGACTGACATTGGCTGTCACATTGCCCTCGGGCCAGACTGCTGACACCACGGGTCCGCTGACGATCGGCGTCAACTGCCAATGGAGTGACGCTGCGAACGGCGCCACTCTGGAGTTGCTGATCGCCGAGATCATCAAGTAGGTCCGCTCATACAACGGCTAGAAGGGTTCGCCCTTCCCCGACTCTTCGTCAGCTTGCCTGTATTGGCTCGCCACTGGACCCCCAGGCGAAGGGTGCAAGGCCCCGATCAGTACTGCCCGTCTGATTCGGGGTTTTGCGTATATGGAGTGTTCAGTGACTAAACAAGTGCGTGTGCGGTGCGGAGGCAATCATGGGTTGGCGTCCTAAGTTTTCAGAGTTGGCTTTATATAAAGCAGGCGATGGGGATGGAGAGGCATTTAGCTTGGAGGCTCCGTCGCCGGAGGCCAAGCCGAGCGAGGCACAGCAGCCAGCCAGGCCGCCGACGTCGAAGTTGGCGAACCGCGAGACGCAACCAAGCACAGAGACGGTGGCCCCGCACGAGAACGCATCCAGCCCGCAGAGCAATTCGCTGTTGCAAGATTATCGGAGGCAGTGGCAAGAGATGGGTTTGGGGCGCCAGACCATCAGCCGTTTGCGCTTCGACGGCATCGAGCAGACAAGCCAGGGGGGAGACCCGTCCGAGGTGTGGGCTGATATTCATCGCCGAGCGGAGGGGATGGCCCACGATTACCAGATCCACGATATTGCTTCGAAGCATGATTTGGAGATGGAGCACCGCGATCATTTACTCCAGATCGACAGTTCGTTGGAGGGTGCGGGGAAGAATCGGGCCGAGCGTATCCGAGAGTTGCGCTCTATGGCGGAGGGGATGGCTCAACTACGAGACGGAACAGCGGGTGTCGCGGATTGGGCAAGTGAGTATTTCTCTGGCTCTGAAGATATAGACGTGGATGAGTTGGACGACGGTCAGTTGGATGTCTTGCGCGGCGAGATGATCGCGATGTCTCGCGGGTACGGTCCAGATTCGGTTCGGATGCTGTTGGAGCAGATGGCGGAAAGGATGCTCGACAAGAATCGTCATGGGGGAGAGGACGACGAGGATGCAACGGGGTGGGGGAGTGATGGTGATGACGACGAGGAAAAGGTGGACCGGGAGGAGGCATTACGCCAGAGGTATCCCGACTTGAACCATGCTCAGATGGAACAGTTGCTGTTTATGGAGTTCTCAAGAGAGAGAGATGGGAGCCCGATCGCGGACAGAGATGCCTTTTTGCAAAACATAGCGGGTACATACAGAAGGTTCAACGAGAGGCAGTCGTGGACACCGACGGAGCGCGGTGAGAGAATTATCTCGGATATGATGTCGGAGCATAAGTTCTTGGGAGAGGAGGATGCTCGACGGCTGGCATTGTGGGATGAGAGGTCTAAGCAAGCGGGTCGTTCGGAGCCTTGGCGGGATAGCCAGATTGCCTCGCGAGCCGAGAAGTTGCACCTTCGGAGTTTTGGTGAAGAGGTTGGGATTGGGGAGGAGGATTTGACTCCCTATGAGTTAGAGGAGTTGTTTGACGAGTGGGAATTTGTTATTGGGGAAGGGCTTTCGCGAGAGGCAGCGGGACAGCAGGTACGAGAGAGCTTGGAAGCGATTCTTCCTCCGGAGAGACCGTCTTTTTCAGAGACTCAAGAAGATTGGAGGGATGGGACGGCGGACAGTCGAAGTCGCTTGGGGGCTCCGAATATTCCGCACCATGCTGTGCGTGAGTACGCCGACAGAGATCATTCGTGGATGCATCCGTTGTTGGTAGATGCGAATAATCCGAGGGATGCGATCAGGCAGTTGGTGCAGAATCCTGTGTTTGCCAGTCTGGCGACAGTTGGTGGGTTAGAGGCACAGTTGGAGGAGCGCTTTGAGTATGGTTCGTTTCATGCGGAAGGACGCCTCACGTTGGGGGGGAGGAGTGCAGGAACGATAACACGAGAGATCACGGATGCCGGAGGATATTTGGTTCTGGGAAATGAACTGTTGAAGGTGGAGCCTATTGCCAGGGGGCGGGATTATTCGTTGCAGTTTTATGCTCGGCAGGAAGATTTCTTGCGCGGGCTGACGGATCATTGGGATGACGATACCAAGAGGAAGACGAAGGTTTCTATTTCGACGGCATGGGTCGGCAAGTACCATTGGATGTCGCAAGGGTTCAGGTACTCCTCTCCAGGGGAGAGAAAGGATCATCTTCGAGGAATGATGGTGGCCTTGGATAGGTTGAGCCGCACGGGTGGGTATCTCGCTACAAGAGATGTGTCTCGTGAAGATGCAGTGAGTGCGGTTGGCCAATCAAAGAGGTTGGGAGATATTGGTTTTTCGGACAGCGATTTGGCGGGAGTGCGGTCTCAGCTAGAGGAGTGCATCGACACAGAGGCCGAGCCGTGGGACGTCTTAGAGTTGGATGTCGGCCCTGATTTCTGGATGGGTGCCAGTGGGTCTGGATCTATTCACACAGCGGTGGCGGGTAATTTGATCAAGCTCTTGGCCTTGGCGGGCCAAGGTTGGTCTGGGGTGAAGCGGGTGCATGGGATGCGAGAGAAGGATGCGGAGGGTATTGCCTATGCCGACAGGCGTCGGCATGCGGCGGCAGAGCGTGCTCGTGAAGAGGGTCGTTCTTGGGGGTGGATGGGGCAGCGGGACAAGGCTGAAAAGGGCTTCGTTGTCAAATCAGGACGGGTTCCCGGTTATATGTATCATGATGAGTCTCCTCATAAAGATAGAGGCTTTCGAGTCCACCAAAGAGAACCGGAGCATATAGATATGAAGAGAAAAGACGATAAGTCCAGGCACAAAGAAGGAAACGACGGTTGGTTTTGGGAGGACTTGGGCGGCGAGGTAGTCCGGGCCAAAGAGCCAGATGACGGAATCGATCGAATGGTCTCGGATGACGACGCCGCAACAACAGCAGGATTCGGTGTTGTCAAGAAAGGCGATATGGACATGGACTAGGGGGCACCGGGGGCAGGTCAATTTTTTTTTGCTCCAAGGTGTCCAAACAATGAACCTCTTTGTGTATATGTAAGCGTGACAGATCGCCAAGGTGGTGGAATGGCAGACACGCCGGATTCAAAATCCGGTGCCTCACGGCGTGAGGGTTCGAATCCCTCTCTTGGCATAGTCAACACTCGACATTCTCGTGGAACGGGACTGTCCACAGACGGAGTGTCGAGTGTTTCTACTTAGTGTTTCTATTTAGGGTGTGTAGCTGAATGGGTTAGCGGGAGTCTTTAAAACTCTGTCCAAGTGGGTTCAATTCCCACCATGCCCGTGAGAGCAATTATGTGGAAGTTATGGCAAAAAACGCAGACGAGTTGAGTCAAGCTGAAAAGGATCATTTTTACGAATTCTTAGTTGCCCATACGGGTGACTTTCTATGCTCTTGTTGTGGCCGAGATAAATGGCAAATTATGCCTGTCCGAGCACATCTACCGTCTTTGAATTTCAGGGATGGTGTCGGAACACATATGGTCCCTGTATATATGGTTTATTGTTCGAACTGTGCCAAGTTCGAGACTTTTCACGCAGCGGTTGTGCGAGAGTGGGAAAGCCAGCTTCCTCCACCAGCAGAGACATCGAACTTGGACGTCTAGCGAACGTTTGTGTTAGTGTTGATCTTTCAAAATAGAATAGAAAACATCTGATGGATGGGTAGCTTATTTGGATAAAGCACTCTGTTTCTTTCAAACCGCCCGTTTCAAGGCCACAGAGAGATGTAGGTTCGACTCCTGCCCCATTCACCATTTTATTTTTGAGTTTTGCGCTGTGGTTGGAAGACACAGCGGCTTCGCGGGATCGTAATGTTCGCGGGGTCGATAGAATCGAGGTCGTAAGCTCGATAGATTGGGTGGAGCCGAAAGGTCGTAATTCGTTTAGTTCCGTGGGGAGATGCCGCTCTTTAGAAAATTTACCCTTGGGAGGGTCATTTTCGAGAGGGACGCATGTTAAGCACCGTTCGCAAACGTAGAGCTTCGGCGATGAGCGAGAACGACTCGCCTCCAACGAGATTGTGGATCTCTCACGGGTGACCGCGAGAACCAAGTAAGAGCAATCGAGTTGGTTTCAATCTAGGATTGTGGGTTCGAACCCCACCAAAACTCACTGTTTATCAAGTCGTGCCCTTAAGTGTTGGTGCAGACCGGAGCAAAATGGGAAAAGACTCCGTGCCCTTGAACAATATGCCCTTATTGGGGGTGCGGTGGGGCCTTTTCGAGAGAGAGGGTTCTTCCGTGCACATGGCCATGGCAGCTTGGCGGGAAACCGAACAAGTGTCTCATATTGTGGGGTGTTCCTAGAAACCGAAACACTCACGTACCTTGAAAGAGGTGCACCGGGATCATAGATCGGGAGATCGCTCGCAGATACGGCGGGAGGTGCAGGTTCGACTCCTGCTGGTTCCACCCTTCTTGGTGCTTTTACTCCTCCTGTTCCTGGGGTGATAACATCGAGAAGCTTGCTGCATTCGTCTAGTGGTAAGACGCCACCCTGTCACGGTGGAATCAGGAGTTCGATTCTCCTATGTGGCGTGATTGCCAACGTAGCTCACTTGGTAGAGCAGTTGATTCGTAATCAACAGGTACGCGGTTCGATCCCGCGCGTTGGCTCTTTTCTTTCTCGCACTGTCGGGTCTGCTGGTGGTTTGTAGGTTATTTCGTCAGTGTCTTCTCGTCTGGTGTGGGAAAGAAATCTTTATGGTTCAGTCACTGAACTTTTTGGCTCCATCGTCTAACTGGCCAGGATACCGGGCTTTCATCTCGGAAATCATGGGTTCGAGACCCTGTGGAGTCGCTGTTCGGGAGACCGCAAGGTGCGGTAGGGAGAACAGAAAGCTTGTCTTTCACAATTACAGTTGTCCACTATTCCTGTGGGAGGGTTCCCCGCCTCTCGAATAATTTTGCAGAGTTATCCAAATTGGAAAAGGGAATCCCTGAACAGGGATGGTTCATCGAAGAGATCGCTGATCGACGTGCCTCACTATGGGACAAAAGCGTTGTATTCGACGCATACAAACGGCAGCGAAATACCGGGGCAATCGTGGACGCACGAGATTGAGCTTTGGGGGTTCGAATCCCTCACTCTGCATTCTGCATTCCCAAGAGATAGGAGATCCAGGATATGAAAGTTTATGTTGTGATGGTGGATGCTTATGGCATTGAAACGACTATCCAAGGCCCGGCTTTTCGCGATCCGGAGAAAGCGATTGAGAATGCTCGCGAGCTTGTGATGGATCATTGGGATGGAGAGCATGAGAGAGAGGTCCGGAGGGCTGACCCGTCGGAAGAGGAGCGTCTTTCGGCACAGGGATACCCCATCTTCTCTGAGACCTACAATTATGAGAACGACGCAGTGAAGGTTTTTGCTGTCGAGTTACAGTAATGGCCATCGACGACGCTATGTTGTGGCTCAAGGGTCTCACTTATTCCCAGCGAGACAAGGTCAAAGATTGGATTAAGGAGACTTTCGGCGGAGGCAGCTTGCCCATTTTAGTCGAGCAAGCATTCTTACACATGCCACCCGAAGTGATCGGCGGCGTATACCAAGGCATCCCAGAATTTGAAGAGAGAAGCCGGGAGTTCTCGGAGAGAGAGATTCTTCGGTTTAAAGAAGAACACTATCCACAAAAAACAAAATAGGAGGAATGGTTTCCAGTGCGGGGGTGAACAGGTTTTCGATCATCCAAGTACGCTCATAGATAGCACGCCGAGGATTCAGGTGGCCTCGTAAAAAACCTGAAAACCAAGCAACTGCCAACAGCAATTACTACGCCGACAAGGTTTGGAGCTTCGGAGTCGCTTGCGACGTCGCTGCACCCTGCCACGTTAGCAACCAAGAAGTCGCCCTCTTCGCGTAAGAGGTCGCCCCTGCGTCACCTTTCCTGTGGGTGATGTGGGGAACTAAGCAGGATAGCGGTGGAGCAGTGGTCATGCCTGCCTGTGAAAAAAGACCGTTCGCCGGGACGTCCTTTTCTCTTTGTGGATGCCCGGATGAACTGAGAGCAAGGAGATAAGCGTGTAGAAGTCTGGAGTTGTCTTGAGGTGAGACGCGGGTTCGATTCCCGCCACCTCCACCGGCACTGTGAGCGTTGGCTTGCTGTTTGGGTTCAAAGGCTCAGGCAGTGACCCACGCTGGAACTTGCGACAAAATTCATTTACTTTGACCCTGAACGTTTTTTTGTTGCGAGGTGTGTCTGAAATATGACCACAGTGCTTGTTACTTGTGCGGGAACACATGGGTGTTCAAGGGGTCCGAAAGACCCTGGCCTCGTTGCAAGGTCAATACTCGTCGTGAAGAGCGGCGATAGTCCATGTAAGAGCATCGTGTGCAACCGCGATGTCGTTCCCGCTCCCTGTGGGTGTAGCTCAGTTGGTAGAGCGAGGGTCGCTCCCTGTCGGTGGTTCGAATCCACCTGCCCACACCATTTGCTATGGAAGATGTTCGCGGGTTGTGTGTGCAGCCCACTTCCGGATATGCTATTCAAAACTTGGGTCTTCGCGAGGAGTAGTTTAGAGGATGAAAGTTAGTGTCGATAGAGTGAAGAACGCTCTGAATAGATTGGAGATTGTTGCTCTCCGGGAAAGCAAGCGTCGTCGTCGCAAGTGGCTTGTGAGGACGTTTGTTATGGGTGTTCTCTTCTTTTTCTTTGTGTTAGTGGTAACTCTTCTCCTGTAGCTCGATTGGCAGAGCGGCGGACTGTTAATCCGTAGGTTGTGGGTTCGAGTCCCACCAGGAGAGCAATTGCCCCTTTTGATCTGTTCGTTGGTCGGATTAAAGGGGGCATTTTTGTATATATGGTCAAAGCCTGTTTTGTCTTGAATAGGAGAGGAGCCATGTGGATACGCGGGTGGGATGCCCTGACTGATATAGAGAAAAAACTCTGTCGTATTTACTTTGAACGGAGAGCTTGGTGCTATGCTCCGCGTCATTCCCGGTACGGAAAGTATGGCCACAAGGGTGTCAAGTTCGCACGGAAGTGGCACAAGGTGGAGAACTTTCTGACTTGGGCGATCCCTCGATACAAAGCGGGGTGGTGGTTGATCCGCTTGGATTTATCCAAAGGGTATGGTCCAGAGAATTGCGATTTCATTGATCCGAAGCAGGCGATCCGGCAACGTCAAAACCACAAGCTCACGCAGTTGACGGCATTTGGTGTGTCGAAGTCACTGTCGGAGTGGGCAGAAGACGACCGAGTGATTCATCCTGCGACGACGCTATCGACACGAGTGGGTGCTTTGCGAAAAGCTCTGGCTCTGAGCTTGGACGATCCGATCGGCGTGGAAGATGCCGAGTACTTGCTGGTGGCCCCGCGTCGCCAAGGCGTCAGGTTGGACTTTCCGAGTCTTCGGGAGAGTGAGGCGTTTGCAAGCGAAGCGATATGGACTGCCGAGCAGGAAGCTTTGGCAGTGGAGAAGCACTTGCCGGTGGTTGGGATTGTGGCTCCGGAGCCACCGACTCCGGAGCCAGAGTTAGATCTTTCAGAACATCTGATGCGCGAACTCGATGTGATTGAGATTGCCTTGTCGGCGGTTGAGGAAGAGGGTCATCTTTACAGCGTGCTCCGAGGAGGTTTGGGGGTTCTCCTCAAGTAAACAAGGACTCGACGTATTACAATGCATCTGTGGCCTTGAATGTGGCGGTCAAGGCGATCTCCCGGATGATGCCAAGGTATGTGGTAGAGTATGTGGAGGAGAACTTGCCAGGTGTTTTGGACGATTTCACTCAGAGGTTGAAAGATGAGTAAGCTCAGTGAGACTATTGCTCGGTACTGCCTTGAGGAAGGGAGTATTGTGGACTGCGAGGTGTTCGAGGATTGGATTGCGGCAGCAAGAGAGCAGGAGCGAACGATCGAGGAGATCGTCCAACAGAGCATGGAGCTTCGGGCAGAGTTGGAGACCGTCAAGCAGCTTGGTCGAAATGGGATTGTGTCGTGATGTGCGATCGCAGCGATTATGTGGTGAATCGGGCTTTGATCTTGGTCGAAGCAGTGGACAGTTTGAAGGTTCTCAAGTACGAGCTTTGCCCCAATGGAACGACTTTGGAGTTGCGTCCCGGTGGCCAATGGTCGATTTGTTATCGCGGTCAGGTCTTGGGAAGGTGGGGTGAATGGGAGCCAGAGCCAGAGCGAGAGCCAAGCTTTCGCGATGTCGCGTACCTGTATCGTTGCCAATATGGATCGGAGATGGAAGCGTTGGAGGTATGGAATACGTTTGTAGGGGGTGGGGGATAATGCGAACCAGGAGATGGAAAAGATGCCAGATTGGTTGATCGGAATATTGGTCGTTGGGGTTCTTTTTGGGACTCGACCCGGACGTTGGATGTCGGCAATGGTTCTTGGGTTATTGTTGGGCCGGGGGTTCTCGAACTTTGTCCACGACTACAAAGGTCTTGATTGGAGCGAGGAGTACAAAGACCTTGGCAAAGATTGATTTCTCTTCTTGACGGGTGATGTGATCGGGGTTACTCATTAAGTATCGCCCAGAACGCGAGAGGAAAAGAACGCCAGAAGAGGAAGCTAAGGCCATGAAGAGACCAGACACGTAACTTCACCAGAAAGAATTCCCGCCACCTCACAGGGACGCCGTATACGTCATTGTGCGGCAAGATCTCCTCCCTGCCCAAGTAGCTGTCCAGGCGTGCCACGCAGTTTTGGAGGCTACTCGTCAATTTGTCTCTTCCGAGACACCCCACCCGAACATCATTGTGTGCCAGGTTCCCACCGATCAAGATCTTCTTGCGTGGAGCTTGGCGTGTGATCAGGCTTGTATCCGTATTGCGGAGTTCCGTGAGCCGGATATTGGCGATCAGCTAACAGCGATCGCCACAGAAGTGGTGCCCCACAAGCACCGTCGTTTTTTTAAAAAGCTGTCTTTGTACCGACCGACGTTCAGTCACTGAACTTTGGCGCGCGAAGGCGGCTTTTTTTGTGCCCGCAAGCTTGATTACTGATCAAGCACAGATCCCCGACACCAGGAGAACCAGAGATGAGAAGACCAGAGATTGACACGAAGACCCAAATCGAAAGCACACCGAGCTTTGAGCAGCCCACACAGGAAGTGGGTGACGAGATCGCCCACCAGGGAACGTGGGGGTGGCATGCCCTCTCGCAGGTGGACTTCCGCAAGCTCAAGTACGTTCATAAGATGCTGTGGGAGGCGTATTTATTGTGGCGAAGGGGGAAGATTTGCCCGAAGATTGTGCCGTTCGTTACCTACTTCAATGATTGGAGAGAGGTGTGCGAGCATGTGGGGAACATGCATGCACCAAAGGCTCGCATGCGGCAGTATGTGGGCAAGGGCATGCCCATTGCGAAAGGCAATAAGGGCAGCGGAGAGGACTTCACAGGGGCGTGGTTCGAATTGTCGGGGGTGAAGGATACTCGTGTTCATGACGCCGAGGGGCGTCGCTTGAGCGGAGGGTGGGAGGTGTTCTTTAGGGATGCATGGAAGATTGTGGAGGCGTTGCGGTGGGCAAGGGTTCCGCATGACACACCGACGGACGCGGTGACGTTCGTTCCGCCGCACCGGGAGGTGTGGGAGGCGTTGTATGAGAAGCTTACGAGTCCAGCGGCTTACTGTGGTGAATCCACTGTGCAACCCGAATAGCGTCGGTATCTCCGGTGATCTTTCCCGGTTCGTCCGAGAGCTTGACGACCGGGATTCCGTCGCAGTGCGTCATCTTGATCACGATATTGAGTGGCGTGGGTCCAAAGTTGTTGGTCAGGTTGGTGCCGATACCAAAGGCCACTTGAGCGTCGATCTCGTTGGCTTTGAGGAAGCTGCTGATGTGACCCACCTGTGTGGGGTTGAGGCCATCGGAGAAGATGAAGGTCTTGGAGGAGAGGTCGATTCCGAGTTCACGGTAGTGTCGGGACATGCGGCTTGCCCATGCCAAGGGGCACCCGGAGTCGTGGCGAACGCCGCTGTAGCTTCGAGCGAGGAGACCGTCGAAGTCTCGCAGGAACGATTCGGTGCCAAAGGTGTCTGTGAGGGCGATGCTGACGTTTCCCTTGAAGGTGTCGAGCCAATCTTCCAAGACGTATCGGTTGGCGTACCTCACTCCTTTCAGGGCCGAGTATCCCATGAAGATCTCGTGGGCTTGGGTGCCGATCGGTTGCAGGTCATGCCGGTGGGCCAAGTGGACACAGCTTGTGCCCAAAAAGGTGGCGAAGAGGGGGGATCGTTTCGCGAAAAGATCGACGACTATGTCGTGTCCCAAGCTGCTGTGGCGTCGTCGAAGTCCGAAGTCCGCAACGGGTTGGCCGATCAGTTGAGAGATCTTCTGCGAGGTTCGGACTCGATAGACTCGTTTTGCGTTCTCGATGGGGTCCACGCAGTGTTGGAAGTAGAGTTCGCTGATTTGGGCCATAAGGGGCACTTCCCAGAAGATGGCACTCTCCCACGGACCCTCGACCGTGAGGTCCAAGACGCCGTCTTCGGATACGCAGAACTCGACTTGATTGGCGTCGAACTTGAAGTTTCGCATGTAATCCAAGAAGTGGGGGGGCAAATAGGGGCATCGTTCCCGCAGGAAGGAGATCTCTTCCGGGGTTGTCCGCAGGTACTCCATGCTTTGGAGGAAGGTGCGGAGGCCATTGACGAACTTGTCAGTATTGAACAGGTATCGGGGGTCACGGTCGAAGAATTTGTATTTTACCGGAGTGCCGGGGCAGTTGCGAAGGACGAACGCGGCCATGTTGAACTTGTACAGGTCGTTTTCGAGAATGGATCGGATCATAAGACGCTCCTGGTGATTGGGTTGCGAATGGCACCTGTGAAGAGGAAGAGGGGTGGGAGAGGGAGAGAACGGAGCCCAAGGACTGTCGCGTCTTGCTTGTGCGCTGCGGTGCCGAGGCACCAACTAAGCCATTGAAGCGTCATTGCCGTTGGCTTGGGCTCCGTTCTCTCCCTCTCCTGTCGCTTGTAATGTCTTTCTCTCCGTTCTATTTTGCGGTGCACTCACCAAGGGCAGGGAGTGCTTGGTCTGCTTGTCCGGTTTGCTATGGTCTCCCAAAGTACCTCTTTTTCTGTTTCGGTCAACAGCTTTGCCTCTTGCGAGTACTCCTTCCAGAGGAGGGCATGTGCTAGATAGCGTCTAGCTCTAGCGAGCGAGGGAGCCGAAGATGTATTTAGCCATGTGTCGCCGCTTATGGCTAATGTTTTGGCGGCAGGGATGGCTCTCGAATGTGTACGTGTAAGGGTTTCTAGTAGGGAGGCTCGGAGGTTGTTGAAAAAGACACGCCGAAGGTCTCTTGCGAGCTGTGAGAGACCTTCGGAGGGGTGGGTTCTCCTCATTCCCCTCAAGATCGTTCCGATTCCTGTTCGACAAGGGTTGTGGGGGCTTCGTGCGAACCCGATAATGGGTTTAGGTTGCCTGTGGTCGCCCTTGGGAGAAAGGTCGAGCATTATGAGTCCGATGGTTTCTGGATCACAGAGCTTCGCTCTTTCTAGCGTTTCCTTTCCGGTAATGGGAGGGGTGTGCCCCGAAACAGTGACGAGCGAAAAGGTATTGTATTTGTTGAGAACTGTGTAAAAATCTTGCTCTGGGGGAGGAGGCAAGCGTTCGAATGGGAATATGATGGGGAAGTTTGTCATGGTCTTTCTCTTCGGGTGGGTCACATCCAATCTATGAGGACGGAGTTGGGTGTGCGTGTGCTGTCGTCGCAGTGCACCATGAATTGTCTTTTTTTCTCGGAGAAGTGGCCTTTTTCGACCTCCGACACACTCATAAATATTCGCCCGTCACGACTGTATTCAGATATGATCACTTCGGCGTTTGGATCGTGTTGGAGTAGTTCTTGGATGAGTTCTTTGACAGTCATTTGATGGACCTGTGTGTGAGTTTAGTGACTGAACTTTCTGTGGTTTAGTCTTCCAAGTATCGAAGAGAATTTCCGTTATTCCAAGCGGTGACGGCTTCTTTACTCTCGATAGGGGTGGTCGGCATTTTCTCGGCCATATCTTTGATGAGTTGGGTCATACCGTCCACAGCGGGGAGCCCTTTCATGTGGATCTTCATCTTGCATCGGTTCGAGACGAGTACCCAGATAATGCCGTGTTTGTCGGTACGGTGCCGCCAGACCCAATACCGGGCCGGGGAGGATTCCTCTCCGGTGTAGCAGAAGCTCTGTCGCCCCCAAAGACGCTTGAAGTAGGTGACCTTATCGAAGATAAAGGCCGAGCGAACGAGCATGGACAGGTATTCTTCGGCGAAGTCCACGCTCAGGACTCGGTGGGGCCACTGCTCAATCTTGTAGACTTCGTCTTCGGAGAGAGCTTTCTTGTATTCGCCGCGAAGGAAGGATGCGATCATTAATCAGTACCCCATGTAGGTTTGAAAGTCTTGCAGTTCGGAGATCTCAGACATAAAAGAAGGGGAGAAGGAGGTGTCGCGTTCGACAGCGGGGATACGGAGGCGGATTTTGCCGAGCCGCATTCGAAGGCTCTTGAGTTCGTCGAGGCAGATATACCCCCATTCAAAGGGGTGTCCGTTGATGGAGGCCAAGCCAAAGGCTCGGTTGGAGTCCATATCGATTTCCGAGATGTACCACGTGGCTTGAGCCGAATTGTGGAACAGTCGTGCGTAGAACTTGGTCTTGCGACCGTTTCCGTCTTGCGTGTAGAGCGGGGGCACTTTCATGCTTTTCAGAATAAGTTTTTTCATTACATAGTCCCTGTAGGAGAGAAGAGGGAAGGTGAAGGAGAGAACGGAGCCCAAGGACTGTCACCGTCTTGCTTGTGCGCTGCGGTACCGAGGTACCAACTAAGCCATTGAAGCGTCATGGTCGTTGGCTTGGGCTCCGTTCTGTCTTTCACCCGTTGTCGCTTGTAATGTCTTTCTCCTCGTTCTATTTTGAGGTGCACTCACCAAGGGCAGGGAGTTCTTTTTCCTTCAAGGTTGCTCCACATATCTCGCAGGGTCTCGACGGGCACGAGCTTGGCGTGAGCTTCGATCTCTTTCCATCTCTGTGTGAGATCGTTCCATGTGAGCCAATGGGCTCGGTTGGAGGATGATGGGTCAAACGAGGGGTCTTTTATCTTTGGGACGTGCCACCGGGGGAAAGCTCTCAGTAGCTCACGCATTCGCACGGTGGGGTCTCGCTCCATCTCTAGTTTGAGTCGATATGCTCGACAGACCTCCAAGAGGAGCATCTGGATGCCCTCCTCCCACGGTATTTGGGAGTTTGTGACCTTTGAGTCTATCCCCATCGACAGAGGGGCACCGACGTCGCGGATGCATGCAACGTCCAAGAGAATGCCGTTTTTGTACCATCCATAAGCAAAGGCACCAATCGTGTCATCATCTATCAGGTGCCACACATCGACAGCCTTGAGGTGTCCCGTAAGTTGCTCGATGGACCCGTCGTATCGGATGACGAAAAGAATCTTATCCGGATAGCTTTCGTTTTCATTTGGAATGAGGCAGTCGGATATATCGGACCAGAATGGGTGTCTTGATATGTAATCAAAGCACGGTTCTTTGGGAATCATGGGTCTCTCTGTTGATTATCGGCAAAACAAGAAGAGTAGGGGCACTAAGAATAGCAAGGTGGCCAGGAGGGCGATGCCTCCGGCCACGGTCGTGTATCGGCTCATGGTTGTTCCGTGTGGTCGGTTAGAGCCCCCAATGCGTGAGGAGGACGGCGACGAGTAGTAGGGCTGCTGCCCAAAAGGTCGCGAGAAGGGGGCCGCGATTGCGGTGCCACCAGAGGGTGTTGTTGGGCTTTCTCTTATTCATACGGACACCTTGTTCGCAGGTTCTAGGTTTGGAGTGGGTTCGGAACCCACATGTTCGATTACATGTGGGTTATCGCGACCGATTCTATGTCGTAGGGAGGGTGCCGTGGATAGCGACCTCTCGGAGTTCGGACAAGGAGAGACCTTCGAGGCGGCTTTCCAAGATCCACGAGTTGAGAGCCGCCTCTTTGGTGAACTTGTAGGTTCTGCCGTCTTCGACGCGGACCGCACTCACGGGGTACTTGCGGCGACGGGGGGCGAATCCGGTGAGTCGGTAGGTGATGCCGCGAGAGGTGAACGTTCTCCCGTAGTCGCTTTCTTCGTATCCGTATCGGGCACAGTTCTTTTTCCAATCGGCGGGGATGCCGTCTTCGGAGATCGTTGCGAGTTCGAAGGTGAACTTCATCGTTCCTTGGGGGCTGTATGTGCACTTGGTCGTTTCGAACTTGAAGTTATTGTCTTCGGCGAAGTCGGCGAGGAGTGCTTGGAGTTTGTTTTGAATTTGTCGAACTTTGGCGGAAGAGAGAGTAGACATGTGTTTTTCTCCTAGAGAAGGTGTGCGGAAAGTGGGGGTTATCGGACTTGTTTGGCAGCGACTGCCGAGAGGGCCATCAGATGCTTGCAGAACATGCTGTTTGCGTTGTGGTCCGGGCAGGAGCAGTGATGCCACCCGTTCGACCCAATGATGACGTGGTGAATGTTGGAGGCATCGACCCGAAGGTGGGCGGCGAGGCCAACTTGCGATTCGTGTCGTTTGATCCAGAAGGAGACAGAGTTGTCGCCTTTGTCGCGGGCTTGGCGAATGATGTCGCGGGCTTTTTGAATCCGGCGATTCATCGCCTCGCCGACTTCGCCGGTCAGTTGTTTGAAGTTTTGAACCATATGTACGAGGGATTGGGCGTGTTCTCGAAGGGTCATTCTTTTTTTTCTCCCGTTGTTTTTTTCGATTCGCCCTGTAATGTCTTTCTCCTCGTTCTATTTTGAGGTGCACTTTTCTTGGAAAGAGTTCAGTGACTAAACTTCATTGCTTCTTATAGACATTGTTTTGTTTTGTGGCCCCGTGGTATAACAGCAAGGGTCGGCTCCTCTCCCCTTTTTTGGAATGAAACGCAAGGGAGTCGTTCTCTTCTTGGGGTCCACTTTTTATCGATGGGAGTTATCCATGCGAACGGTGCTGTACAGTCGGTCATATCGAGGCAGAGTCATTAATATTAAGGGAAAGCACGTTCTGGTTCCGGAGTCCGGCTTTTATGATCCCGCAGTGGATGGCTTGCACCTGTCGGACTTCTCTCGTGTGGAGGGCTTCACAACGACGGAAGTGGAGGATGAACCGGCAGAGTTGTTGGGGTCGGATATTCCAGAGGTTGCTCTTGTGGAGGAGCCCGCCTTGGAGTCGATCGGTGAAGTGTCTGTCGTGTCACAGGGTATTGCTGTTGAAGTGCCGAAGGATGAAGGGGAGGTAACAGAGGAGGTGCCTCCAGGGAAGCCAAGCGGAGACCCCACAGAGGAGGTGCCTGTTACCGAGGAGCCTGAGAGCAGTACAATAGTGGTGGATGGGAACTTGGAGGTTGTGGATGGGAACTTGGAGGTTGTGGAGGACAAAGAGGAGCCCTCCGAGGAACCCAAGGCAGCGGAGTCCAGTTTTTCAACAGAGCCTTTGGCAGCAACAGTTGTTGTGGATGGACACTTGGAGGCCGTGGAAGAGAGTACTCCAGACACAGAGGCTGTAGACGCCGTTCTGGAGGGAGTGGTGGAGTTGGCGACCGAGGAGAAAGAGGCTCTTCAGGAGCAGCAGGATTTGAGCGTGGTGGAGTTGGATGCCGTGTCGGTGACATTCCCCGGATCGAAAAAGAAGTCCGCTGCTAAAAAGTCATCGCCTAAAAAGAAGTCCGGATCGAAGAAAAAGAGCACGGGCTCCAAAAAGAAAGGTGCGGGCAGGAAAAAGAGCAAGTGATAAAAGGGGGGCACCAACAACACGGGCAGAAAGGTGAGAGCAGCACATGCGTTATGTAAAACAGAACGTCGGCTCCGAGGATACCGTGCAACTCTTCACATCTGCGGGTGTGGCGGTGCCAGGTGTCTTGTTCGGCGAAGTAATCGTCGAGATTCGCAAGGCAGGAGCGTCAGGGTGGTCTGCCAAGGCGATCACCGGGTCAAATTGGACAGACAGAGGTGCGGGCAATTACGCGCTCAAGTTTGAAAATGCGGATTTTGACACATTGGGTATCTTTCAATACAAGATACGTCCAAATGGTCCGTCGTTTCAGACCTATCAGGACAGCTTGTATGTTGTCACGACGTTGCCGACGGTGCTGCCTGCTCCACCGACGATCAACTCACAGACGGACTCGTCTCCGGGCATTCTGCCGAATCCTGTGTACAAGAAGACGGCGCCCAACACCTTAACCATCACCGGAACGGAGTTGTTGAATCCAACGGCGGTGACGGTGGGTGGGGTGGCTCTGAGTGTTACCGCAAACACAGACACGTCGATTGCTGTGACGGTGATTGATGCAGTTCCACTTGGAACGGACGTCGAGGTGATTGTTGTAACGGCGGGTGGGACCGCTAAAGGGAAAGTCAATGTTGTCGTACACCCGGATGACATTCCAGGTGAGTTGTGCGAGATCCACGGCAAGGTCTTTAGCACGAAACTAGGGCAGCCATTGAGTGGGGTTGCGGTTTTCGCTATCTTGTTGGATATGCCTGTTATTGTTGATGGCGTGGCATGGACAGATGAGACGATTCCAGTATCGACGGATGCACAGGGGGTTTTCTCAGTGAAGCTCCCGCGACAAAAGCGAGTGGAGATTTTTATCCCCAGGACGCAATACCGGCGAGAGTTTGTTGTGCCTAATGTCGCGAAAGCAGACTTGTTTACAGAGATTCCGTAGGTGGGAAAGAAGATGTCCGAGCCTGTTGAAACAGTTGAGTCTCCTGATTTGAGTCCTTCTCCGGAAGCCCTTGATCAGCATGCATTTATGGAGCAGTACCACAAAGAGGATGGTCCGGGGGAGGGAGGGGAACATCAGGTGCGCGATCTGATGCGGGATAACTCTTGGGTGCGAGCAGCACATCTTCCGGTGAATCACAGCGAAGCAGGATGGAAGGCGGGTCGAAGAATGCCAGAGGGCATTGATCCGGAGCACGGGGAGATGTGGGATGGTTTTCGGACAGCCAACAAACTCTCCGCTTTCCATGGAGAGGAGCCGATCCATCCAGATGATTACAGGGAGATGTTTGAATCCGACAGGGAAGCACGGGATCAGCATCGTGAATCTGTTTCGGTCTCCGACGTTCTGGGGGGATTTGGCTTGGAGTTGGGGAGGAAGAGTAAGCTTGACTCCGAGCCCGTTCAAATGGTTTCGGAGGAGCTTGGTCGCCTCCAAGGGGCGGGGATGTCCTTGTCGTCTCCGGGTTATCGTGGGGCTATAAAGTTAGAGATGCAGTCACCAGACGACGATCCTGAGTATTGGGCGTATGGCCTGTTGAGAGGTGAGTACTTACCAAAGAAACACGCAATCCGCGTTGACCGCAGCGGTGAGTCTTTCGCACATGAGTGGTTTCACGCGGTAGATGGCGACTTGGGTTTGCCGAAAAGTTGGTGGCGCCGGGCAGCGCAAAAAGTAAAGACGGCTTTTGATTTTACCAAATTTGCGGCATCTAATGGTCAAGGAGATAGGCCAGAGTCGAGACACTTAGAGAGCTTTGTGAAGTTCCTTTCGACGATACCAACTGTGCAAGAGAGATGGGATCGGTCTTATTCGACGGAGTCAAGACCTGGGATGTTGGATTGGTTGCAAGGGGATATGCCGGAAGATCCTGGAAAGGACTTGGCCGAGTATATGTTGTCTCCGCACGAGGTGTGGGCACGATTCGGGGCACAGTTGGTCTCATACAGGTCGGCTGTTGCAGTTGCTCAAGGTAGATTGGCTCACCCGACCTTGTTGGCAAACCCATACAGTGAGTTGTTGAAAGATCCAGGTCATTGGACACATGAGGAGTTCTCTCGCATCGTGAAAGTATGGGAGAGATCTCCTCTCTCGAAGATGTTGGAGTCGGGGATAAGAAAGGCTCTTGGGTTTGGGGTGTTCTTGAAGTCTGAGGGCGAGCAACTGTCGCTGCCGTTCTCTATACGGGCACACACTCCAGGTGGCAGTGCTCCGCCTGCTGTCTCGCCACCAACACCTGTTGCGGATTCACCAGGAAGTTCAGTCACTGAACATTCAGGGACGGGCGGTGCAGCAGTTTCCAACAGCACGACCACCGATTCCTCTCCTGAAGTACCAACGGAAATAGTCCCGCCAGAACTGACCGGGGAGTGGGAACAGGCGGGAGGTGGCGTGCGGCATCGCGTAAAGGGCTATGTTCCCGTTATGTCGCATCCAAAATACGAAGAGATCGATCTTCATCCAGGGGCTTCTGCGAACGCGAGAGCCCATGCTTATCGGAATCGACGGGTATTGGAGGAGCCGAAAGTTGTTGATCATATGCCAATCCATGAGTATGGACACAGCGGCCTACATCAGGAGCGGGGGTGGGACGATATACCGGGCCGATCCATACATGATCTGGAGGAGATTAACCGCCGGGGTGTGTCGATGCAGCACAGGTATCCATCGGTGGCATCGGTCGAGTTTGAGCCGGAAGAGATCTATTCGGCGATGGATGGTTTGCAAGCAGAATTCGAGCATCGATTCCAATCACAGCTTGGGGTGGTTAATAAGCACAAATACAAGGCACAAGTTCCCGACCACGGATTTTCGTTTGCCAATGAAGAGTCTGTGCGGAGTCCGGCACAGGTGGCAGCGGCGACATCTGCTTCGCTGTGGACAGGCGGGAAGGTCGAATATGTGCGCAATCCGGACCTTTGGGACTCAAACGAACTCGACAAGGAGAGCGTGGGAGGTCCTGGTGGGTGGGAGGGAGAGAGGACGGAAGAGAATTACAGGATGGCGCATCGGGTGATGACACAGTTGGCACAACGTCAGGGTGACGAGACAGTGTCAGTTGCTCGTGGGATGGCCATTCCAAGTCATCACGTGCCAGGGTTTTTGGACAAGATGGACTTGGGAGACATCTCAAGCTGGACCAAGGGAAGTAATTATCAGCCCACTATGACTTTTGTGAGTCATGCCTTGGATCATGGGTTTTGGGACGAAAGTCACCTTGAGTCTTTTGAGCACCAGCTTCGGGAAGGGCTGGAGCAGTCGGGGAACTTTGAGGAAGGAAGCGACGAGGTAGATCAATTACTCGAAGAATATTTCGAGCACCACGGCGGGCCATTGGGGAACAATGGTGATGCTGACATTTTTGTTGAATTGGACATGGACAGTGAGGTGCGTCACTTCCGAGAGAGTAATCTTGGGCATTACTCTTCTGGCATGGCAGCAGTCGTGTTGTTGGCCGATACAAATATTGGAACGACACTGAACCACATCTCAGCTTATCCGGGTGAGTGGGAGCATGTGCTCGGAGGAGAGGCCACGGTGCGCGACGTGCGAAGGATTCCCTCTTGGGATTCAGGTGAGTGGGACGAGGAAGATTTTTGGGACCATGATGAAGATGATTATGCCGCTCGCGAAGATCACCCAGCGTACGGAGACACAGGAGAGAAATTTACGGAATTCACGGGTGCCAATGACCATCTTGTAGGTGGTCTCGAAATTTACGTTATCAAAGTCGAAGTGGCGCCCAAGTCCGAAGTAAAGAAGGGTCTCTCTCAAAAGGAGAAGCCCAAGCCGAAGACGTTCCAAGATTGGGTGGATTGGAACTTGAATATAAATCTTCCTCGAAAAGGCAAGGAGGAGCCGAGCACGAACAAGGACGAGAGAAAAGAGCAGCCTGTTATCACCAAGGGACCGACTTGGTCGGGGCATAAGTTGCAAGGGCGTGCGAAGGTCGAGGGTATGGACATCTCGATCGAAAACGCTCGCGGCAGCGTTCGTTCCGGCGTGGACCCGGATGGGAACAAGTGGGAAACGAAGATGCGCGATCCGTATGGGTATATCCGTCGGACACTTGGCGTGGACGGTGACCACTTGGATTGTTTTTTGGGACCGCTTGCTCGGCGCCAAGCCGCAGGAGAGGATGTCGAGATCCCAAAGGTGTGGGTTGTTCATTCAAGAGACATTGAGACGGGTAAATACGACGAAGACAAGGTGATGTTGGGGTACAAGGGGAAGAGCGAGGCTGTTTCTGCATTTCGGCATCACTATACTGACCCGGACCAGCACATAGGTCCGGTGTCCGAGTTCACGATGGAAGAGTTCAAGCATCGGATCTCCGACACGATGGAGAACCCGCGAAGATTGGGTCGTGGACGCTGGGTTAGAAAGTCGGAAGATGAGTCGCGGGCTCCAAGCTCTCCCTTCTCTGCCAGTGATGCTTCGCAGAGGGCACCGTACCACGTCCAAGACGAGCCCTATAGAGCACCCCAGGCCCACGCACCGACCCAGGACGCAAACACGTCGTGGCAGCCCCATTGGGCTGCTGTGGCCCCCACCGCAGAAGCACCGACGGAAGACAACGTGCCCAAAGAGGAACTTGTCCCACAAGAAGAACCCCCTCACGCACCGTGGCGTCACATCAGCTTGCCCCACGAGGAATTATGGGAGGAGACGGCATACGGGGAGACGAACCAAGCTGAAGCGCAGCTTGATACAGGTGATATACAAGACGAGACGTTTGCACCCGGACCTGAATTCCCAGGACAAGACGACAATCAGGCGTCCGACGACAACGAAGAGAGTGCTCCGGCAGACCCGAAGCCGACTCAAACGCCAGCGTCGAGGACTCGATTCGCTGCTCAAGAGGCTCGTGAGTCTCGTGCCAAAGCATTCAAAGAGCAGCACAAGGGCTACGAGATACCGAGCTTGACAGAACTTTTGCATCACAACGAAGAGTACGATCACGACATCCACGTGAGCCGTGGGTGGTTTGGCCAGACTTATGTGGACAACAAGTGGAGTCCAGAGGGAGGAAGTCAAGGTCAAGTACTCGTGAAGTACGGGATTATGTCAGAAGAGGAGCAAGCCATTGCCACGGAAGTGGGGGAGTTGGGGATTGGCCCGGTGGTTTTGGACTCCCACGCGGGTCTCGTAGACATCGATGCCAACAGTCCAGGTGTTCGGCAGCTAGAGAGCTACATCAGCCAAATGCGAGATCGTGGGATTGTCCGGGGCGACTCCGGGGCAGAGCACGAAGGGATGGGGTTGAACACAAACCATCCGTTTGCTGTGCCGGACAGCGGGCGCCATAACCGACGAGCCCACTTGGGAGATGCCCTTGACGAGCACAGGGGCGAGTATGACTTCGACATCGAGGAGCGTCGGAATGAGCTTTTCGAAGGCACGTTGGGGTCTTTGGGCATTGAAGCATACAATGACGATGACCTGATGGCGGATTACGAGCCAAAGGATGTTTTGTATGAAGTGCAGGGGATGGAAGAGGATGACCCCGACGCTCCTTATAACTCAGACATCTATTGGGGAGAACCGGAGTTCGGTGCCTACTTGGCGGATGTGGTTCGCATGGTGGGTGGAGATGAGTATGCAGTCGAAGATGTGGAGCAGACGTACGAAGAGTTGATGGAGATGCAGCGCTTCGCGGACGGCGAAACGAACGGAGACCTGGACGATCACGTGTTGGAGGCGGGCTTGGAGATGGGCTTGTACCACACGACGTCGATGCTTGAGCGAATCCGGAGCTTACTTAACATAAACAAGCTCCCTGTTGAGAACTTCCAAATGGGCGCTCGCATGGCGATGGAGTACTTGGAAGGGTACGAGCCGGTGGATGGTCTCTTCGGGGATCAGTACAGTTTCGACTCCGGCGACGTGGAGCCAGAGACAGCGGACGACGCGGACAAGTGGGTGCGGGCGAGCTTGGGCATCTTGGATATGATGTCCATTTTTCACGGAGAGGGCCTGACCCACGGAGATTTACACACGTATAACGTGATGTGGGACGGAGAGGTGGGGCGTTTGATTGATTTCGGGATGGCGCAACGGTACGACCAAGACTCATTGGATTGGGGAGCCTACCAGAACTTGCTTGTGAACTTACAGAAGGGTCTGAAGACGATGAGCATGCGGGGAGCAGCGGAGGCGGGCTTGTCGGGAGACAGTCGGATTGCAATGGAAGCCGGGATGCACAATCTTAGACAAGAGGTCAATGAGCTTGCAGGCAAAGTCACGGATGCACTGACGGACGCTCCAAGAGGAAAGCAGCGGCTGACTATGTACTATGGCGACTTTGCCGAGATGGTTCGCGAGAAGACCTTGGATGTCTCCCAAGCGTACCATGAGCTACGATCGAAGTATCTGTAACCAAACCAGGAGCAAGAATGAATCCCAAGCGAGAACGAAGCCCCCAGGCCATCGCAGCCCAGATCTTGGGAGAGCGAAAGATGTTGGTGCGCGAGCTTCGCGGCACAGATAAGAGCGAACACCCTGAGCGATTTCAAGACCTGACCGACAAAATTAGTGCTTTGACGAAGAAACTGTCTGAGCTTCCGGAGAAGCCGACGTCGCGGACGATTCAGGCCGCTCTGATGTCGAACTGAGGTGCAGTGATGAGTCCAAAAGACGGTGGTTTTGGGGTATTGCGTAAGAGCGAGGAGCACGACAGCTTCCAGTCGAGCAGTTATGCCGTACCAAGGGAGCAGATGACGTGGCGTCCTCCCACGCCGAATATTCCGGGCCGCCCTGTTTCGCCTCCAAGTGGGCAGCCCCAGGAACAGGCCCCGATCACTCCGCCCCCGGTGCAGCCCGGCACAGAGACTCCGACTCCAGAAGACGCTGCGTCGATGCCGAGCTTTCACGATCGTGATCATGGATGGATGTCGCATCTGTTGCCATCCCAGGAGCATGCGAACAATATGCCGGGGCATACGAAGATGGACAGCGACCAACTTTACATGCACCACAGCTTCGCAAGGCCATTCACCGATCTGTCCCAGTTTGATGGTGTGGACTCCAGAGTTGAGCACCGAACTGTACAGATGGGTGACAGGGAGTTCCACCAAGCCAAGGGAGACTTGTCGCACGAGGCGGTCCACATGGGGAGCTTTGAGAGGCGTTTGGAGCGGGGCCTTGACGGTGGTTTGGAGTTGCACAACGAGCACATGTTGGTGAACCCAGAGTTCCGGGGCAAAGGGTATTCTTCCCAGTTTTATGCACGCCAAGAAGACTACCTCCGGCAATTGACACAGCACTTGCCGGAGCAAGAGAAAGCAAAGACGCGGGTCACAATGTTGGCGGATGTGGTGATCGGTCGATACCAATGGATGACGCAGGGGTATCGATTCTCCGATCATGCGACTCGTTCAGACGTCGTGCGCAGTTGGCATTCTCAATTGGAAGACCTGTTGGCGGGTCACGCGGGCATCGTGGGTCCGGAGGCGGGCAAGAAGAAAAAAGATGTGACGTGGGGCGACTTGCAGTCGATGGAGCCGAGGTCGTTGGATGACTTGGGGCTCCGCGAGTCTGCGGAGGAGTTGCGGGATAAACTGTGGGACGCACAATATGACGAGAACATCGAGCCGTGGGACTTGTTGGCGATGGATCCTGGACACCGTTTTTTGATGAGGGCTTATTCGCAGACGGACGAGCAGAACGTTGTGCCGGGCTCGCTGATCAAGTTCTTGGCGTTGTGTGGTCCGGATTGGTCTGCGGTCAAGTACGTTCATGGTCCCACCGAGAAAGACCAAGAGGGCATCGAGTTCGGCGACGAGCGGCGCCATCGAATGGCACAGCACGCCCATCGTTCGGGTCGCCCGTGGGGGTGGTTGCAGTCGCAAGACAAATAATCTCTGTCTATATATATGGGAACACCGCACCACGGGAGAGGGAAAATGGAAGATTGGGAACGGAGAGCACGGCAGAGGATTGAAGAGGGAACATACAACGACGGCTTCGGATGGTCCGACATCGGGGGCTTTACGGCGAGCGAGTTGCGGACTCTGCGCGAGCAACACGAGGAAGCCGAAAAATCCCTTAGAGATGCGGATGATCCGGGTGTTCTCGAAGAGAAAGATTAGATCGCAGAACTTGCAATAACGGGCATGGGTGTATTATAAGATTGACGTGGGGTTCAGTCACTAAATTCTCACCCCAAGGTGATTCCAATGCCCATAGAAAATCCATCGTCACAATCTTTGCCAAAAGCAGGAGTCGTGCCTGCACCGGGTTCCGGGTTTGGAGTTGTTCCGAAAGGGGATGGTACGTCGCGACCTCCAACGTCGCCAAAGATTGAAGTGGGGGAAGACCTCAGTGTTTCCGATCCATCGGGGTTTGGAGTGCAGTCTCGAAGCCAGGATGTTCGAGGATACGCCCATCCGTCTGTGCCTGTGCCAGGAGCACAGAGCTTGGAGGAGACGAAGCAGCCGAATATTCCTGTAACAAATGAAAACTTGCCAGGAGAGCGTATCTTCCCCAGTGGTTATCCTGCTCCGGCGGATGGGTTGCCACCTGTAACGCCGGAGCAGCTAGAGGCGGACTACCATCAGTTTATGGATAACAGAAGAGCAGACTTGGAGCAGGCCATACTCCAGGCCAACAGTTCTATTGATCCGCACTCGGATCACTATTCTCGTGTTTTGGAATACGAGCTTTTGGACCATGATCTGAATACGCACGTGGCGGGATATGCTCATCGTGAGAGACAGGGAGAGAGCCCAACTCAAACGATGGATCAGGTGATGGAGGAGAAAGAGAACGTCAGGAAAATGCACAAGTTGGAGGCGGAGATTCGAGAGAATGCACCGGATCTCCAGCTTCATGTAAGACAGCACAGCATACCACGGGGCCAAAGCCAATCTGTGTTGAGGGGTTTGGCCGACAAGACCACGGGTCACGGCACTCCGTGGATGCGAGGGTCGTTTTACAGCTTGTCTCCGCAAGATCAGGATATGTTGGAGGCGATTGCTCTGTTTACAGACGGGGCCTTTACGAAAGGGCTGCGTGACCCTCATCTTATGGCAGCCGATAATCAACGGGACTCGTTCAGGGGCGTTGTGTCAGGTGCTCGCTTTGCCGACGGATCGAGAGTTCAGTTTCACCCGACAAGCAGGGGCTATGTGAAGGCTCACCAAATACTCCGAGAGCTAGGGGCCTCTCCGTACGAAGCAGAGGACGGTGCTTTGTTTCGCGGAATGACCTTACCGGTAGAGACGATAGAGCATCTCTTGGACGGCGACGAATTCGATCTCCAGGGCGTGAGTTCTTGGACGGATAGCCGAGCCGATGCTTTGGATTTTACAGCAGGGACTCGACATCCCGGTGTGTTGTTTGTGTTGGAGGAGCCGAAGTGGGGAACAAATATATCGAGATTGAGCAATTTTCCTCGCGAACGAGAGACAGTCGTGGGTGGTCGTGTCCAGGTGGTGTCGTCTGAGATGTCTGTCCATAACGATGTTCACGTGATTCGCGTCACACACATAGGGCAGCCGGAGAGCATTATGAAGTCAAAAGATCGTGAGCCAGGACACTTGGACGTTATCGAGCGTGAGTTCCAGCAGATAATGCCTCACCAGCGTAGGAATCGCATGGATAGAGAGATGGCACGACGTGCTCAAGCAGAAGAACAAGAGGAGTCGGGCTTCGGTGTTGTGACTCGTGATTCTGAACAGGAAGACGAGGAGAAGTCTCTTGCGGGGGTTTCTCGGCATATGGTGCAGAGGTTGGCGAAGGAGTCTGTGCGAAGACGCGGGCTTCAGCCAAAGCCCGATGGAGTTTCGGCAAAGCCACCGGTCACGTGAGTTTAGTCACTGAACGTTCACGCCTCACCAGGAGAGCACAGCATTGTTGGGAAAGCCATGGATGATCAAGAACGTGCAAAAGCGACGGTTTGGTGCATCAAGCCAGTACATCGTCATCCAATGCCAGGCACCTCACGACATAGAGGTTGCAACCCAAGTCGGAGATTCTGTCGAGAAAGCGGAGGGAGAGAACTTTTATTTGGCGTTCACGGAGAACGAGTTTGTTCGGGCTTGCAGCCGTGCGTCGCAAATGTCTTCGGACATCGAAGAGTTTTTCGTGGAGCCCACCGAATAGTTTTCGGTGATGGGCTGTGCTAGTATGCTCTTGGGGTCCAGGGGCGTTTCTTGGGGTGATAGCGAGACGACACGATGGCACTAACAGATCTGAGTATATATTTGGAGCCTCCGCAAGTCCAGGGCACTATGTTGCCCTCAGACGGCTTAATAGAGTTCTCGCGAAACGAGCGTGGTCGGGAGACGGTCAAGTTACGCCTGATGCCGACTCCCAATGATGGGACGAACACAGGCGAGATCGTCACAATCAAGATGTTCAAGAGCCGCCGGGACGGAACCGAAGAGGTCACCCAGGCTCGCAAGACTTTTACGTTTTCGGGCGCCACCCCAATGGGAGGAGCCGAGGTCTCGTGGGACTTGCGCGAGATCGTGTACGATACCAAGAATCTGTTCCCGGTGGTTCGCCGAGGCGATTACTTCTTTGAGGTCACCCACACGGGTCCGGTCGCGTCGTCGCTGACGAAGTTATCGGACGTGTTCCGCGTCGCGCTGATGACGTCGGATCGTTTGGAGGCCGAGTGGCTGCGGGGAACGACTCGCAGGTCCAATGACGATCGCGGTGTTCGATTCCAGCCCAAGATCATTACGGGAGTCCGGGTGATAGAGGTGTCCAAGTCATATCCGTTGGACCTATATCCTCTTCGCTTGGTGAAAGGAAAAGAGGCGACGCCCGTTTGGTTTCTCTCGTGGGATGGAGGTGAACTGATTCGGTTGGACACCTCTATTACGCAGGCGGCGATCAATGCTTCGTATATTCTTCCTAATCGAACGCAGCAAGACTATATTGTCGTTCAAGTCGATCCACGACTGCTCCCGACATCGGACACGACAGAACAGTTGATGGTCGATCGGGAGTTGTTGGACCGGGATTCGTTGCGGCGTTGGATCGACGCAGAGTGCCAATGGTTAGAGGAGTCCTATTTGCACACGCCGATTGAGCCTGCTTTGTGTGTTTCTGATATGGGAACCTCATTGTCTGGGTTGGGCTCCATGGGTCAAGGTTCCGCGTTGACGTCGCTGCCGAACAACAACGATTACGACTTGTTGGGTCCGCCGATTACAATGGAAGACCTGAAGCCTGGTCAGTGGATCAATATGCGTGTGCCGTTTGGTTACCCTTTGGAGTGGGAGTACTTTGAGGGTGCCCAGGAGAATCGTCGAGTTGTCAGTGTGCGGGTAGACGCTCTGCACACGGGCATTGGGCATCATGTGGAGTTGGTGCCATTTACGAATGCAACAGCATACCAATTCATTGGTTTGCACCTGATGAGTGCCTTGTATAGCCCAAGGACGCTGCCGTCGTTCTGGCGTTACAGGTATTGGGCGGGCATTCCGAACCCTGTAACGCCAATGCCGATCATCGAGATCATTGGGATGCGGGCAGCGGTTAAGGCATTGATGGTCTTGGGACAGATGTTCCGAGGTGGGTATTCGAGCTTGTCAATGTCACGGGATGGGGTCCATCAGTCGGCGAGCTTCACATCTTCGGCGATGTATGGGATTTACAGTGCGACTATCGAGGGCTTGGAGAAGCGTTTGCAAACCTTGCAGTTGCAGTTGAAGCGAAAGTACTTTGGCATTTATGCGGACGTGCTCTAGGAGAGATGGAACAGATGGACGATCTTAAGATTGGAGGAGAAGGTCCGGCTTCTGCGGAGGCTCAGGGAGTGCAGGGAGAGGCATCCAGTAAGCTGCCGTTTCCTCACCCTGTGGCGAATTCGAACGATCTCTCCGGGGCAAGTCGAGACGATCTGGTGAGCCATTATGAGCAGAGGAGCACAGAGCTAAAAGACCAAGAGATGTTCCAAGCGAGAGAGGCTATGGAACGGGGGGGTTCCCCAGAGGTGGAGCTTGTTCCTTCACACATGCATAGGTATGAGAAAAAGAAGTTATTTGGAGGGTCGCCACCGCGAGAGCATTCAAAGGAGGCTTGGAAGAGGGTTATTGGCACCGGGAAGAGCCCTGCTTGGGATTGGTATGCTGACTCCCAAATGCGTGCTGCGGAGGAAGGCCAGCCCCCGACACATATGGATGATTGGATTGAGCAGTGGATGGAGAAGCACAGAACCTCCGTCACAGAAGAGCACAAGGAGGATGTTCGCAGCGGTGCATTCGCCGAGCGCCGTGGGGTTGATTTGAATGGGGTTGGTGGGGATGTCAGTGTTCATGTGGCTGAAGCGCTTGAGGATAACCTGTTAGCACCTCTTCCCAGGAACAGAGGGGCGTTAGGGGTCGTCCATCACAGAACGGGCAATGAGTTCGTGCGTTATGGGGATCTTTACATGGGGGCGTATCATGTAAAGCAGCACACTATTGAGATTGGGACTTCGGGAGAGTCCTTCGCTCACGAGTTTTTCCACGCTCTAGACAGTGATACGGGTTATAATTGGTGGGGTAGGGTCAAGATGGAGTTCGGGACTCCTGTGTATGCTTCGGAGGGGTCGGGGCGAACTCCTGAGGCTCGCGAGCTTGCAAAGTTTACCCACCTTTTGGGGCACTCTTTGAGCAAGACAAGAGGGAGGCACTTAAAAGATTTGTCTCCTGCGGCGAAGAGGTATTTTTACGAGCCGAAAGAGTTGTTGGCTCGATTTGGAGAGCAAATGGTCTCCCATCTTTCGCACCTGCACGCTGCCCATGGGGTTCACTCAACAGCAACAAAGTTGGCGAAGGACATTGACCATTACTACCACAGCCCTGTTCATTGGGACAAAAGAACGCTCCAGGCTCTCCTCCATGTATGGGGTGGTCTGTCTGTCGGAAAGAGGATGCTTGGCGACGTGGAGAAAGCTTTTGGGTTCGGTGTAATGGTGAAGCTGTAATGCGAACGGTTGTTCTCAAGTCGCACCGAGCACGAGCGTTGCAGTCCGAGCGACGGCAGTTGCAACGCCAATTGGCATCGGCAAGCTCCGAGGGAGAGAGATCGAAGATCTTAGAGGAGCTACGAATCCGGATGGCAGAGATATTGCGGGAAGAGGGGGAGGATCGACAGAGTGCTTACGGGATAGCCCACATGAAGTGAATGTTGTGACTATATTGGAGGGGGAGGTGATGGCATGGGTATATGGTATGTGCTGTATGGGTTCACGTTTATCGTGGGTTGGACGATTGGGTATTGGGCGTGGTTGCGTATATTGTACCACGCCAAGAAAGCGATGGTTGCACAGGAGAGGTTCTCATTTTTGCTTCATTGTGCAGTGATGTGGGCGTGGGGTTTTTGGATCTGTCTGACGATGATAGCCCATGCGTGGTGGTTGATGCATTTGATGAATATGGGCGGGTACATGCCGGGGAGGGATTACTGAGGGGGAGAAGGGAGGGGATTAGATGGGGGTGGCGACGACGCGGGTGAGTTTGGTTTCTCGGTTTCCGCGATAGGTGTCAACGGCTTTGATGGTGGCTTTGATTGCGTATGTGGCTCCTCGCTCGATGTCGGGGCATCCGGAGGCGAACCAAGTGGCGACGCGGCCAAGGGCGTCACGGAATTTGCAGATAGTGGTGAGTCCGTAGTATCCTTCGCTCGGAAAGGTTCCGATGCAGGTGGCTTCCCATTCGGGGAGTGCGGAGACGCCGTTGTCACGGTCTTTTTTGGAGAGTTTTCTGCCGATCTTGTCACCTTCGCCGCCGAGCCATTCGGAGGGGGGCAGGGCGGCATCGGCGGCTTTTTCTGCTTCGCGGTTGAGGTGCCGCTCATAGGCAGGGATGGCAGCAGCGACGATGCCGATGTTTTTGACTTCGCAGGTTTCCATGGAGCAAGCGACGCGGAGGTTGTGGAGGAAGTCGTTTTTGGTGTCTTCGGGGAGGGAGGACGCCCAAGCGGTAGCAGCGATGCCGGTTTCGATGTCGGCCTGTTCGGGTCTGTTGGCCTTGAGGCAGAGAGCGTTGAAGGCTTGGTCAGCCGTGGACTCGCCGGACCAAGATGCTTTGCCGCGACCGAGGAAGCCATAGAGTCGGATTTCACGGGCCACGTAACCGAGGTAGGTGGCGATGCCGATGCGGCGATCGGAGGTGTCGTATCGACCTTCCATGTTGAATCTTTGGCAGTCGCGAAGGAAGCTCAAGCGATCGGCGATGTCGGAAGCGGTGGAGAGTCCAAGGAAGTCGGCGAGGCAGTTGCGACCGACGCGGATGAACGAGCCGTCTTCGTCGTTTTGGAGGACAAAGGTTTCCTTGCGACGCCGTTTGGTGTGGCAGTGGTCGCAGGAGTTCTTTGCTTCGCGGAAATCGACGGGGAGTTCCACGGAGGTTTTGGGGAACATGTTGATGATATTCCCGGCAGACTCGTGTTGGACGACGGCGATGGGGGTGAAGCCCTCGATGACGATCGAGGGCGTATCGACGAGTTCGCCGATGTGATAGAGTTCAAAGAGCCCGGTGGGTCCGAGAACATCGTGGATCTCGACTTCGTCGGTGCCGGTCCACTCGTAGGAGGGAGGGGTCAGGCCAAAAGAGATAGCTTTTTTGATGAGGCGTTTGATGCGGCGTTCGAATTTTTTCTTGTTGGTGTCGTGGATGCGAATCATTCTATTCTTCCTCTTTGAGTTCGACGGTGAAGCTTTCGCCTTCGGCGATGTCAGCTACCATTTTGATGATTTCCGTTCGGGAGATGTCGGCTGACCAGATGTCTGTTTGGCCATCTTCCCACTTTATTTCCCAGTATTTTTCGCTCATCTTTTCTCTCTCCGTCTTGGAATGTTCGACTGTAATGGCTTTCTCCCCGTTCTATTTTGCGGTGCAAACCGGAGGGGTTATCTTGTTCAGTCACTGAATATTGTGCTTGGATTCTGTACATATCTATGGTGATTCGTGTATGGTGTCGGTGGGGTACAGGGCAGCATCACTCTTGGAGTTATTGATATGGAATTGGTTTGCATCGAATGCTTATCAGGTGGCTTCGGCTTGTTTGTGAAAGGTGCGGGGCACAAGTACATCAAGCGCGAGTTGGTTTCGACTTCTCCAAGAAAGTATCGGTATTGGTACAAGCTCCCCAGAGGAGCCTTGGTGCATGATGACGCCGTTCACGTGGGCGCCAAGTTCCGTCATGGTTCCGGTGACGATCGCGGGCACTATCACGTAGACGAGGTCCATGATGATGGCTCGGTCAGCGTTACCCACGATGAGACCGGACATACGACCAAAGTGTCTGCACACAAGCTCAAAGACATGATCCACACGGGTGATCATGATCTAGGTGAATCTCCCCAAGAGAAAGGGGAGCGGGTGCTCCAAAGCTACCAACAGGCTCTCCAGACGGGCACAGACAAGCAGATCTCGCTGCGCTTACATGATCTGATGGAGCACGTGGCGGCTTATCCGCAAGAGTCGGTGTCGTTGGGTTATGCGTTGGCTCAAGCAGATCCAGGCGTCAAAGAGGCCATGTTGTCATTGGCTCATGGTGGGGTGTCCACGTTCAAGACGCACAAGTCCACAAAGAAGCGTGGAAAGAAGGGCGAGAAAACAAAACACGGTGGAGCACACGTCGAGGTGACGTTGGAGCACCGTTCGTATGGAAAGATCGTCGAGGATTCGGCCAAGCAGTTGGAGCAGTTGGATGAGTCGGCGATTGTTCAGGAGATCCAAGAGAAGACGGGCGCCACAGAAGACGAAGCCAAGCAGGCGTTCTTGGCTGTAAAGAACAGCTTGGCAAAGAAGCAGAACTCTTCGAATGAGGGGGCATCGTATCTGGAGCCCTTCACGATAGACGGCGAGTCTGTTCCGGGCGTTTTTGTTTACAGTGGGAGTAATGAGAGCAAGAAGGGAACTCTTTATGTTCGCGGACTGATCGAGAACGAAGACGTGTTGGACCCTGGGTTTGGACCGGCTCCGAAGTCTGCGAAGCCGGGTAAGGTTCTCGCTCGTGCTCAGGCTGTCATGCGGTCCAAGTTGGACATAGGCCGGGTGCGTCAATACACGTTGACGCCGAGTGCTTTGTACGAGTGGTCACACGCTCCGGCAACCGGGGCAGACTTCAAAGAGGTTGATGGAGGGGCTGCTGATCAGGATAGCCTAGCTAGCCAGGCAGATTCCGGGTCTAAAAGTTCAGTCACCAAACAGTCTCACAAGGAAAGTTCGGACCTGGCTAATAGCCAGGTCGCCGAAGAGTCACCAGATGAGTTGGACGAGAGCTTGCCTTCCGGCAGCGAGGGTCTTCAATACGAGGGTGCCAAAAAAGGAGGTCAGTACCCCGGAGCAATCGTGAGTCACCCAGACTTCCCCGACAAGCAGTTTATGGTTAAGCCAGGACGGGATTTTTTGGTGCACGCAGAAGTTGCCGGTACGAATCTGGCGGCACGAGTGCTCGGCGACGATGTAGCCAAGGCACGTCATATCGATGTAGGTGGAGCCCCGCAATCGATCGGAAAGGGCCAGCAACACGCATCGATTCAAGAGATGCGCGAGAACGACGGAGATTTGGTCTCCAATCGATATGACAGTCACATGATCCGGAATCTCCCGCAAGAGTTGAAACAAGATGTGCTGCGTCATCAGGTGGCGACGTGGTTGGTGGGTGATTCGGACGCTCACGCCGGGCAGTTCTTGCGTGGGACCGACGGGAGTTTGATTCGGATTGACTTGGGTCAAGCGTACAAGCACATCGGCAACGATCGGCTCGATCCGAGCTGGCAGCCGAACAATCCCCCGCCGGTAGTATCCCATCTGTTGGTGGGCGATTACGCAAAGGGCCAGGGAGAGTTGGACTTCACGGACCCCCGGATCAAAGAGGCAGTGGAGAGAGCCGAGTCCATCACAGACGATGAGGTGGCACAAGCAGTCCAGCCGTATGCCGACGGTTTGGAGAAATCGGGTATTCGCTCTGCGAAAGAGACGATCGCGAAGGCAGTGGCTCGAAAGAACGGCATCCGGTCTGACTTCGAGCAGTACTTCTCCAAGGCACTCTCGCAGCGACACGGCAAGCCGATGACGTTTTCGTTTGAGGACGGCATCTCGGAGGGCGGCGTCTCTAAGGGTTTTGGGGTGTGGAGCAAGAGTGGCACTCCGGTGGAAGATGCAGACGACTCGACTGAAGCACCGACGAGGTTTCACGGTGCCAAGTTGTTTTATATAGAGCCTTTGATGGAAGAGCCCAAGGGTTTCGGGGCTCTCACGAAGGGCAGTAAGCATAAGTATGTGAAGCGAGAAGTTCGTATTGGACCTGATGGCAAGAAGCGTTATCGGTATTGGTATAAGCTCCCCAAGGGACATATCGTGACCGACGACTCTCTTCATATAGGTGCCAAGTTCCGCCACGGTAAGGACGAGGAGCGGGGGCACTTTCATATCGAGAGCATAAATCCGGATGGGACAATGAACGTTCGGCATGATGAGACCGGAGAGTTCAAGAAGGTCACGCTCGACAACTTGCGCGGGATGATCCACACGGGAAGCCACGACATCGGAGAGAACCCTGCGAGCAAGCTCCAGCGGTTGTTGGAGTCTTTGCACTTAGCGTTGCAGCACGGGACGAAAAAGCAGTACAATAAGCTGTACGAGCATGTGATGGAGCACGTGGAGGCGTTTCCTCATATCGCGTTCGAGGGGAACGAGCCTGTCACATCGGACCATGTGCAAGATAAAATGGCGGATGTGTATTCGGCGGGCAAGCTGTCAGAGCACTTGGACGACCACGAGCACTTGTCGGATGAGGTGAAGTACCAGGGCTTCTTTGCGGAAGCCAAAGCATTGGCCGAAAAGTATCATGATGCCTTGGTGGAAAAAGCTAGAGAGGCGGGTGCTAAGGGGTCTTCGTACACATATTGGATTATCAATGAGGCAATCTTTAAAAAGTTAAACAAGGAGCAGTCTGCTCTCTTCGAAAAGTACAAAGATGCACCAAAAAGTGTAAAGACATCGGTAGTTGCGTCCCACTTGGGGTCTTCTGTAAAGGGTGTTTCCCCGCTGATCTCCGAGCTTCAAGCAGCCCATGCGGAAGGGAGTCAGTCGTTTAATGCCAGCGTTGACGAGGTTCACAAGAAGGTTGTTCATATTCGAGGGATGGTGGAGTCGGGTCAGCTTTACGCCGATATTTGGAAAGAGCTTGAGGATCTGCGAGAGCATGTGCTCAGCTTGTCGGGTGAGGTCCAACACGAGTTGGAAGATTCGTACGACTTCCTGTGGACGACAGAGGGCTTGAAAGGAAAGCTGAAGCAGTGGAAGGGGCAAACCTCGTACGGGACGCATGAATATGTCGATCTCGTGCATATGGGCTTCAATGGTGTCCTGAAAGACATGTCGAAGGCGAAGGCTCTTCAGTACATCAAAGACAACGTGACGTGCGAGTATCACTCGGAGGAAGAGGCTCTCAAGATCGTGGGAGACTCGTACGATGCGACGGCAGCGACGTTTTTGAATGTCCAAGCCAAGCTCGATTATTTGAAAGACTTGATCGAGTCGGAGTCAGACAACGCGGATATTTGGGCAGCGGCTGAAGTGCTGTTTATGGAGCTTTCTTCGACAGGGTTGTTTAAGCACCCGGCGTTCGAGGAGATGAAGACGTGGAAGAAAATCTCGAAGTTTGTGAAAGAGGGCATCGAGGAAGCAGCGAAGTCGCCTACGGACAGTCCGCAAATTCCTGGGTACAAGTATGATGCTCTTTACCCCATGGGCTTGGGTGTCAACACTACAGTCTTCGGCACGGTAAAGAAGGAGAACCCCTACGTTAAGCTTGTGAGCGGTAGCGATACCACAAGCCACGAGGTGTGGGCAGAGGGGATTGATACAAAAGGGAACCCTGCGTACATCCATGTGGGAACAATGGTTCCTGACGAAACATACCCCGATTTGATGCATTGCTTTACTCCTGCGGGGAATGAGATCAAGTCAAAGGGCAAGATACCCAAGGGCCTCAAGTGGGGAGGGAACTTGCTTGTTTGGTTCAAGGTGAACGTTACCGAGCCAAAAGAAGAGTTCACCGATGGCGCCGAGGAGGAGTATCAAGCGTTCTGGGGAGCGACGCCCTTGGGTATAATGACGGGCAAAGGTACACCGAGCGACGCACCGGAGCCAGGGTCTGAGTCTGAGTCGGGCGAGAGTTCAGTGACTGAACCGTCGGATGCTGCTCCGGATAGTTCTGATTCTGATGCAGAGCCAAAACCAGGTAGCCCGGACACAGCATCCGAGACGAGTGCTCCAGCACCGACGCCCAAGAAGAAAAGCATCTTGCAGGGCAAGAAGGCGGTGAAGCATGGGACATTGGTGACAGGTGGCCAAGTTGCCAAGAAAAAGAACAAAGAGACAGGCGGGTGGCACATTGTTGCGGAAGCCCAACATGGGAACAAGACCGTCGCAAAGGTGATTGGCTCGATCCACAAGAAGGGGAGCAAGTGGTACGCGGATAATTCGCCGGAGATAGGAGGCTTCAAGACAGCGGGTGCGTTGATTGAGGTGATGCAGAACAAGGCGTTGGATGTCCAAAACAACCCGCCTGCTCCTCCGGTGTCAGAGCAGACACCCCAAGACAAGGTGTCTCAGCTTATATCAGAGTTGAAGACCGTCCTCGATGCTGGCGATATGTCGGATGATGTGATCTCCACATTCTTTTACAAGATCGAGCAATTGGCGGCCAATAATTACGGTTTGATGCATGATGGCCAGCCTGTGACCAATAAGCCGTTCTTGTATCAGTTGGTGATGGATGCGGGAACTGCGGGCAACTTAGACAATGCCGAAGGATGGAAGGTCTGGTCTGAGCACAAGAATAAAGACATCAACGCAGCCGTGTCAAAGCCCAAGGCTCCTGCCGATGTCTGGATGGCTATTCAGAAGGAGACCAACGCAGCCGCGTACAAGAAGCAACAGGCCGAAGTGGCGGATAAGTACAAGGCCCATGGCCACCTCATCGAATCCCCACCGGCTATGGGTGGGTTTGGAGCACTCCAGCAAGACAACACATATGCAGATGGGTCAGTTGGGGCTATTCGTGCGATCCACGATCATGTTCGAGAGAAGTACAACCTCGGCAGCATCTCAGCGAAGCATCACAACAAGCGAAAAGATGTCATCGCAGCGTTGTTCCCGGCGGAAAACTCCACGGTGAGTAGCTGCGCGGCGACTTGGACGACGACATCAAACCCCATCGGGTACGGTGGGAGCTTGAACAATAACGTAATGTTTCGGTTCTTCTCGATCGCTATGGGCTTGCGGAACTTAGAGGAGGAGATCAGCAAGCTCAAGGATATTTATGGGATGAAACCGCAGCACGAGCAGCGGTTTCGCCAGGAGTACGCAGAATTTGTCGATCCCTCTCACAGCAGGTTCCGCCAGTTCGAGTGTTTGTTGTTACGTCATGTGGTCTGGCGAGATGCCGTGATGGCAAATGGCGGAGAGGGAGTAGATACGGCAACGGGCACGCTTCACCTCTTCCGAGGCATGGGCAAACTCTCGAAGGATTATGTTGATGGTCTGAGAGAAGGAAACTTGGGTCAGACTTCGGCTGCAAGTTGGTCTACCGTAAAGAGCGTTGCCAACAGCTTCAGCGGCGGGGGCTTTGGAAGCTCTAGCTATTCGGTAGTGTTTGAGGCCGATAGTGTTCCGATTGAGCACTGTCTCTTGGGTAAACACACAGAAGGAATTGGGTTCGGCAGCGAGAAAGAGGTGATTGTTGGAACAGCCCACAAGTCGAAGACCGTTCATGTTTACGTGAAGCCACCAGGGATGGATAAAGAAACAGTGATGCAGGAGAGGAACCTCCCCGGTGGTACTGTTGTAACGCACAAGTCTCTTGCTCGCGGCGGATTTATCTTGGGCGTGGTGAAGAATTCGGGCTTCCGGACTATTTCGAAGAGCCGGTATGGATCGGCGTACGATTAGGCGGATTCATGGTTTATATTATCCGTATGTCAATGTGAAATAATACACAAGGAGAAAAAAAACCATGGCAAAGAAACACAAAGTGCCTGCTGAGTTGGCTGCGTTGGGGTTCGAGCACATTCGCTCTGTGAGTTCAGGCGAGGTCTCGTCGGAGAAAGAGGTGATGATGGAGGTGTTGGCTCCGCAAGATAGGGAGGATGACGCGGAGGACAACGCGGAGGACAGTGCGAAGCCGGAAGAATAGTCCAATGCGAGTAATCAGGTTCTATGAGTGTTGCTACTCGGACTGTTGCTCGGAGTGGAAGGTGTCCGGACCATTTAGGTATGGCCCGTACGGCGAGTCTATGTGCCCTGTCTGTGAAAGGCATGGATATATGGTGTCGTCATCGATATTAGAACCTGATGCCGCCAGCGTGAGAAGAGGCGTTTTTTTTGCTGTGGCTATTGCCATGTTGGCGATGGGGGCGGCGTATATCGCCTTGTGAACATCAGGTTTAGTGACTGAACTTGGAGTGTGTCTCCTCCAAGGAGGTTTTCGTGCAATCTTCTTTGTTTGACCTCCCTCCACCTCCGTCTGATGACAACTGCGAGTGGTACACTCCAGGGTTTATCGTCGAGGGGGCTCGTGCAACATTGGGAGCGATTGACTTGGACCCTGCTTCCTGCGACGCGGCGAATCGGGTAGTGAAAGCAAGATCAATCTATACAGTGGAGTCGAACGGGTTGGCCCAAATGTGGTCAGGCCGGGTGTGGATGAATCCGCCATACGGGAGAGAGTTGGTCGAACAGTTTACTGAAAAGCTTGTGTCTCATTTTCTTGCGGGAGATGTGACGAGTGCCTTGTGCTTGACGAACAATTGCACAGAGACAGATTGGTGGGGCCATATAGCCTTCCACGCAGCCTGTGTGTTGTTCCCTAGTAGGCGGATTCCATTTTGGGGTCCATTGGCGGCAAAGAACGGGCCTCGCCAAGGACAGACATTGTTTCTATTAACGGAAGACCTGGAGATCATGAGAAGGTTTCAGAAATCCTTTGAGGGGTTGGGTTGTATCGCGAGAGTAATTGCATGACGTATACAGACGAAGAGAAGGAAGAGTACCGGTATGAGATCTATAAGGGCGGATGGGAGGGCTACCGAGCCAAGCTTGTTAAGGGGAAGAACTTTGGTTTTGTCAGGCCAATGATCGTGCTGACGGAGCAGGGGCCTCGGCGACTTGGAATACCGCGAAACTGCGTGAGAGAGGACAGGGAGTTTTGGGGGAAGGGGCATCCAGGGCAAGATTTGTGATGCCGTGGTGGGGGATTGCGGCAACCGCAGCGAGGACGTATAAATAAAAGACCAGATGTCTTGGGCCAGCACCATCTCAGAATGTGGTGACTTATATCGGGGGCTTGGGGGCATCTGGTCTTTTATGCTGTGGAGAACAATATGCCATTCCGAGACAGTGCTTTTGGGGTTGATTGGGATTTTGGTTTGGCCGACGCGATGGTGGGCGAGCGCGGCGATGTTGTTGTCCACGAGATCGGAGTCCGGTGCCCATGTGTGCGGGTACACCCCAGTGAGGGCTCTGTCGGCCAGCCCAAGGCAAACTGTAAGCGGTGCCGTGGTAGATCTATTTTTTACGTCGAGCCGGTGCGTCTCGTGGGTTTGGTGACGAGCATGAGTGCGAATGCGCTGTGGTCGTCAGTGGGTTGGGTGTCGCCGGGAGACATGTTGTTCTCGCCAGGGGCTCGTGCTCGCCGCATGAGCAACGGAGATCGGATCACAGCGACGGCTCCAATGCCTTTCGAGGGGCAAGTGATCTTGCGCGGGGTGGACTCCGTCTTTTCTCCACGCACAGACGATCTTTTGGCGAATGAGGATCTCTTGTATTGGGAGTCCGGTTATCGCCAGGCAGTTTGGTTGGAAGACGAGGATGACAATGTATACCGTGCAGGCGAGTATGTATTGGACGGTCGCCGAATCAAGTGGACCGATGGATGTGGCCCGGCAGTCGGGAAAAAGTATGGTGTGAAGTACGAGGCATTTTTTGAATACATCGTGTGGATTCCCCCAGCCGAGCGTTGGGACATGGCCCGCGAGTTGGGCCAACGTGTGATGTTGCGACGCTCTGTGGTGGAGGTTAATCCAGGGATGCACCCAATTATTGAGCCGTGGGCAGAGCGGGTGGAGGGGAATCCTTTCCAGGGGTACGAGAACCCCTATTCGTTGTATACTGATGAGCCATTGTCCAAGCCCACGAAACCGCAGCGGTAGATCGCGATGTTCAAGTCCATAGGCGAGAGTTTAGAGCGAGAGCTTGGGAAGATGTTGCAGCATTGGGGAGGGGAACTGCAAGGTCTTCAGGAGATCGAAGTGGAGCAGGACGATTCTGTGGAGGAAGCAGGTCTACAGGATTCGAGCCTTAATCGAATGACAGAGCGGGCACCGGGGATGCAGGACTTCTTGCGCTTGACGGGTCCACCGCAGACCCCGATGGGCTTCAATCAGGGCGTGTACACCCCCAGAGCCTTCCCAGGTGCTCCTCCGTTGCTTCCAAGTGGTCCTTGGGGTATGCAGCCAGTTGTTCCGCAGCAGCAGCCCTTTGCGTATGGTTCGGCACCGGAGTCTGGTGTGGAAGCGGATGGTGTCGATAAAGAGAAGATGGAAGAGGCCGTGGTCGGTGTGATGGAGCGCGTGCTCCAAAGGATTTTATAATGGCATTGCCAGAGACCGTGATTGAATGGGCCTGTCGTCGGGCGTGGGAGTTCTTGGAGAGGTATCCTCGAACGATGGGGTATTTTGCCGAGGAGATGTCGCCGACGCAGCAAGAAGAGTACAAGGAGATCTTGCGAAACCAGAAACTCAGTAATAGCGTGGTTTTCTTGAATCCTGTGGGAGGCACCCCCATGCTCCCTATTACGGTGATCTCCCCACAGAACGACGTGGAAGACGTACAGTTTGTGGGAGATGAGGCGGACGATTACATTCCCCCGGAAGAGTTGCCGTTTCCCCCGGTGGCACCGGACGACTACCGAGACGGCGAGGCGTATTACGGGATATTGAGCGGTCTGACGACAAAGCCGCAGTTTATCCCCCGTGGGGGAGACGCCAGTTCTGACGTGACGAGGCACCACGACAAGGTGGAGTTGCATCGTGGCATCCAGCGGTATTGGGGAGACGAGCAACGGGAGAAGGTCGGATTCACGCAAAAGGTCTTCAACGCACTCAAGGCGTATATTGGTGCACGGGCTGTGATCGACCGGGTGACTGTGAGTATCAGTGTGAAGGCGATTAACGGTGAGCAGGCCAATACGTTTGCCCGGATATTGCGCTCTGTGCTCCGGCAGTGGTCCGAGTGGTTCCACGTGAACGGTATCCAGAATCCAATTTTCTCAATGGGTCCTTTGTACGTGGATGCTGACTTGCAGCCAGCAGCAGGTGGAAGCGGTGCTTCGGCTCGCGATATAACGATGTCGTTCCAATATGAAGACCGATTTTACGAGGTCTTGCCGGTCTTGGCTAAGTTTATGGTGGAGGTGGACATGGTGACGCCAACAGGCGACGAGGACGGAGGAACTGATCTGACTCGTGTGGCAACGATTGAGGCGGGAGAGTCCGTCTTGAAAGTGCCGGATTTGCCAGACGAAGACGAATAGTATACTTTGGATGTCAGTGTTTAGCGACTGAACACTTTAGCGAAAGCAAGAGTGGCCAAAGACCAAAACATTTGCTATAACAAAAGAAGCAACCGGGTCTGAGCGGGCAGCAGAACCGAGAATCGTATATCCAACCGATAGTTGGAATCACTCGTATCCGCTGCGGCGATGGGGATCTAAAGATGGCTCGTTCGGTCGTTTTTCATGGCAAAGTGATTGTTCATCCGAGTGCTACGGCATACGTAGACACTACCGGGATGGCACAACCTGGCGTTGATTTGAGCCAAGTGGCTGGCTGTATCGCCGAAGCTCCCCAAGGGCAACCTGGGATTCTCCATGCTTTCGCGGAGGCTGATAACGCGGTTGTGTATTTTGGAGAGGGCTCTGATGCGGCGGAAGCAGTCCGCTTGTTGTTGGAGGAGCCCAAGGATGACCGCGTGGACCAAGGTGCCGCGTTGGTCTTCGTGTATTGTCCGAGTCAGAACCAACAAGCCGAGTATTGGCTCGCGATGACGCCCAAGTACGAGGTAAACGGAACCACGTTGGTGGGTGCGGGCGGTTACGAGGTGACGGTGGAGGCTGCTGCTGATCGCGTAGGCAGCACCCATGCGTACATCGACGTGTTGGACACAGCGTTGACGGGCATCCAGCCCAATCAATTGAAAGATATGATCGTGGAGATCTCCCAAGGGTGGGGGAAGGGACAGCAGCGACAAGTGCTGTCTTCGGCGGCATCTCCTGTGGCGGGGCGCCAACGCTTAAAGCTCCGCTTGGATCAGACGTGGAACATCACGCCGTTTGCATCGGGCGTGGTGACGAAAGTGAAGCTCTTGGTGCCGTCGATCCAGTTGCTCTCCAGCGAGTGGGGGCCGGGCGGGAACCTGAACGATGGGTATTTTCGCCCCGAAGATACAAACGACCAGGACAAGGGATACAAGTTCCTTCACCGCTACAATTATAACGAGGAGGTCACGGCGGTCCCGGTAGGCGGCACGAATGACCCGGCGTTTGAGATTCACGTTGACCCCACAGGGGGTTCGGTGACCCCGACGGATTGGATTCGGCCTCAACCTGTTGGGATCGAAGGAACGACGAAGACGGCACGTTCAGGTGTCGATCACACACAGTCGGCTTCGACGGGTCTGGCTCTGAATGGTGGGTCTCTTGGGGTGGCTAATGACCACCAAAACAGATGGATTGCTGTCACGGGTACAGACCGAACGGCGAACGGCGGCTACTACAACGCGACGGTTTCGTGTGTTGCGGCAGTCACGGGAACGATCCCGGCAGGGTCGGTGCTGAAAGATCCGACGGGTAAGTTGGCGACCTTTGTGAAGGTGGAAGGTGTCGAGGTCCACTTCGCACAGCCGACAGGGCAGTTTGGCAGCGGTGTGAAGCTCGACCTGATTCCTCCGGACGTGAATAACTTCGTGACCGTTGACGCTGTCCCGAATCATTCTCCGGCGGCTGCGGGCGGATGGGTCCAGTTCACGTATGGCGAGACCGTGACAGCGACAGGTGGCGGCACCGGGAAGTTCATCGAAGAGACCGACACGGGCGAGTTGATCTTGGGCACCATCGTGGGAACCATCGCCGACGGTGATACGCTGTCGGGAGCTACTGCGGTTCGAGACGGCGGCACTCCCATCTTGAAGAGCACAGATGCCCTGTACGCTTCTCACGTCGAAGCGATCGGCAATATCTATAAGTTGGCCAGCCACACGTCAACGGTCGCGACCTTGACGGACAAGCTCCCCAATCCGCTGATGTCGGGGTTGGGCTTTGTGCCAGGATCTGGTCTCCAATACAAGGTTATGACCTTGACCGATGTCGAGTTGCAGGTCACAGGCAAGTCGGGGAAGGCGGAGTCTTTGGCGATTGTGCTGAAAGACTCGAAGTCGTCTCCTGCGTGGACACAGACTCTGATAACGGTGGACCTGACCAAGTACAACACGTACCAATCGTTGCGGGATCACTTGAACGAGAGTATTTGGGTGTTGTCGCGGTACGGGAACGGTCGTGCTCCGAACATCAACCCGGAGCGGTTCGACTTCGGGCAGCTTGCGGACCATTGGCAAGCGAACCTGGCATTCGGGGATGGTCCGGGTGCGACGTACGGGCAACGCAGCAAGTACGGCATCGTGCGTGACAACGTCCAGAAGGTCGTGGGTTGGCTGAACCAGAACCATGGCCGCTTCACGGCGGTTCGTGCGACAGGTGGCTTCGACGGTGGCTCGGCAGGGTATGCCTCTTCGTTTGGCGGAGCCGAGCCAGACACACAGACGGTGCACCAACAGTACTATAATGGGCTGTCAGGTGACTCGATCGTTCGCAAGGCGAGCGACACGGCAGATCCGTTCTATCCCATTTCGTGGGCACACGGGTTCGAACAACTGCGGACGAACGACACGATCCGGGTGGATATTCCCTGTGCCTCGACGCCGAGACGCGGGTGGGCCACGACCGATGTGGAGACGCTGCTGACCGACTTTAAGGCCCACTTGGACTTGTGCGAGTTGGAGCGTGTCTACCGCAACGGGTACTTTGGTCTCTCGGCTCCCTTGGAGAGCACAGCGACGACGACAGGGCTTTTGGAGTGGGTCAAGAAGATCAACCAAGAGAGCATGTCGTTGTGTGGCCAGGAGATCTTGGAGACCACGACGCGGGGTATTCCGGAGTGGATGCCGGTGTGGGCGTTGGGTTGCAAGACGGCGGCGATGCAGTTGGGCAGTGACTTGGGTGAGGGCTTCTCGCTCAAGCACATCTCGGCAGACAATATCCGCTCACCCTTGGGTGATTGGGAGCCGACAAACCGCGTACAAGCTCGAAAGGCATCGTTGGGTGGCTTGCTGTACGTCAAGCCCCTGCGAGGCTCTTTCCGTATCAATCGCGGCTACACCACGCACGTGTCGAGCGACAACTTGGCTCGGACGGACATCAACGTGTGGGAGATCCGGAATGATCTGACACGCGGTATTCAAATTTTGATTGAGGATATGTTCATCGGGGAGGGTACGGGGTCGCGAGCCGAAGGTGTTCGCTTCAAGGCTCGTGCTTCCCCCGGTTCGATTCGAGGAGAGATTACCACCTTCTTGGCGGAGAAGAGGGCGGAGGGGATCATAGTGGACAGCGAGATCAATGGTAAGCCGATCTTGGCGTACCACAGCTTGTCCGTGAAGATTTCGGGTGACATTGTGCGGATCAAGTTCGGGTGCTTCCCGAAAGCAGCACTCAACTTCGCCTTGGTTGACATGGCGTTCCAATTGCCGCAACTCTCGGCTTAATCATCGCAGGTCTGAGGAGGGCAGTCGTCGGGGCTGTTTTGGCATACGATCAAGGAGATGTATGCTCCTCCATATATAGCCAACGCTGTGATCAAGTCCAACATGTGGGTGAGGTATTCGACTCCTGTTTCGATGATATAGTACAGCATCTCCGGGTTCCTGTTTTTGAGTGTCTTTGGCGTGGGCTTAGTAGAGTCCGTACATGGCCTCCATGGCATGCTCGTTGAGTTGTTCTTCGATCAGGTCTTTGGCGTCGGCAGCAGCCGCAACGACCTCTTCCCATGTGGGCATGGTGTCGGACACAAATTCGAAGGTGTGTTCGATGCCGTCGATAAGGGTGTCGATGTACCAAATATCTTCCTCTTTGACGGTTTCCACGATCTCGATGCTCGGTTCGGGTGGGGTCCATTGGGTGTCGTTCATGTGTTTTTCTCCGTAAACGTGTGATGAGGGTGTTCTTAGACTTTTGCCGAGGAGTACCAATGGGGGGAGTCTTCGAGGTGTTCGTAGCTGAGTTGGGCTTCCTTTACCCGACTTTTGAATCGGTCGGCTTTGTCTCGGTCAGCAGCCTTCATGATGGAGAAGGTGTGGTCGTGATACCACCTCTTCATTGCGTGGACTTTTCCTCCGGGCTCCCGTGAGCACAATTCTGCGATAAGCTGTTGCGTGTCGCGGTGGAGGTCCATGCGGAATCGTATCCACGTGCTTCCTGCGAGGTGTTGCGGGTTGTGTCGGATGCGTTTTTGCAATATCGTGCACTTTCCATTACACAGGAAGCAGATGCCGCCGCAGACGTGGCTGTAAGCAGGGATGGTTCCTTCGGCTCGACATCGTGGGCAAGGAATCTCAGTCATTGGCTTCTCCGTAAATGTGTCTGTGAAGAAAGTGTGCGTAAGATTCGCTCAGAGTTTCGCAGAGGACGTGACCCTCGCGGGTGAGTGAGAATTGGTCCTTGTGGATAAGTCCGCGTCGGACGAGAGCTTTTATTGTTGAGCGGTGAATCCCAGATCGATGTTTCTTGAAGTGAAGGAGAGAGGACGCTTGTTTTTGGGTGATTCTGTATTCCGCGAGGGCGTCTTGTTTTTGCCTAGAGAACGCTTCTCGGAGATTCGTGTAGTCGGGGGCGTTTTCCATGTTCACACTCCTCGCTGAGTCTTTTTGGGGATTTTGTTGGTTTCGACTCTCACTGTTTTTTTTCTCCGTCTTGGAATGTTCGACTGTAATGGCTTTCTTCCCGTTCTATTTTGAGGTGCACCGCTCTCTCGCGTGTGGAATTATTTAGTGACTGAACATTGACAACAGTATATCGGACTCGTATGCTACATTTTGACATGGCAGAGGGGTCTGCTTGGCGAGCCTCCGACGATCTGTAGCCCAATAGGAGAGAAAAGATGGCTGATCGATTTGGAAGCACAACGTTTGTCAGTGGAAATGAAGATTGGTCTGCGAAGCTGCGAGACCTTGGCGATGGCCCGCAAGGTCCGTTTGCCGATGCACGACTGCTGGGTGCCTTTATGGGGCCTGCCATGAAAGTCGCCAGCTTCGAATGGCAGACCAACGTCACAGCCCTTCCCGATTCGGCAGGAACGTCTGCGGTTATCGCAGACGTGGACAATGTCGAGCTTGCCTGTGGCTTCGAGCCCTTCGCTGCGATCTTGTTTGTCTACCCCAACCCCGCTGCCCCTGGTCTCATCATCACGGGCGAGGTCTTCATGAAAGTTGCGGGAATGGAAACCTTGAGCTTGAGCATCGCCTCGGTGGCCGACACGGTTCGCAACCAATTCCGCGACGGCGCCCTCAAATTTACCCACAGTGCGGCTCCGACCATCGAAGACTCGGTCATGCGCTTCAACAAGATCGACACGGCGAAGTCCGACGGCTCGGTCGTCAGCGTCCTCAGTGCCGCGACGAGTGCGACCGCTGATGGCTATCACCGCCTCATCGTCCTCGGCAAGTAGTCGAATCAACTTCCTCTTTGGTGTTTGCGAGCACCTCCTCTCTACGCTGTTGCTCTGGGTCAAGTCATCTCCTACGACAGCCCCTCGGTAACGCCCCTCATCGATTCTGGCCCTGTTTCAGGGCGATCCCCCTCTTTGTTCCCCTGTTTCATATCTGTTTGTGCGTCAGCACACTTATTTTATATGGGAGCTTGCAGTTCCCCAGGAGAAGCAACATGGCTCGCACATTTGCTGGTTCTCGTGCTCGTTTCGTCGTCCAAGGTCGTAAGTTTGCGTACGCGGGCGGCGTCAGCGGCGAAGAAACGGTCGATCTCGAACCCGTGGACGTCATGGACATGGTCGAGGTCTTGGAGTATGTTCCAGTAGGGTACCGCTCCAACTTCACAGTCAATCTGTTTCGGGTGATTGGGTCTTCGCTGAAGAACCAAGGAATCTATCCGACCCAGAACAACATCTTGACCAGTGGAGAGGTCAACGCATCGGTGGAGGACAAGATCACCGATCGCGTGGCGTACCTGTTCCAACGGTGTCGAGCGAACACCAAGAACTTCGACTTTTCGGCTCGGTCTCTCGTGACAGAGACACTGAGCATGTTTGCGATTCGCGTATTGGACGAGTCGCAAGTGTAATTGGCCTCGGCCACCCCCGCAACCCCAGGAGAGATCGCTTATGGCTACGGGCAGAAAGAGCAAGGGAGCTTACCCACGAGAACTCGTCTTCGAGATCGACTACACGTCTATGGACGATGGGATTCGCTACGAGGGCCGGTTCACGGCTCGGCGACCCAATGTCTTCCAATGGATGGAGATGGAAGGTCTGAAGTCGAAGATGTTGGGCGGCAAGTATTACGACCCGGACAATCCGGGTTGTGGTGTGCCAGAGCACATGGAGATGATGGCAGAAACAGCCGCTTTCTTGCGAATAGCGATTATCGACGCCCCGGAATGGTGGGGAGAGGAGGAGATCTTCGACCCCGGATTGCTCGCAGCAGTCTTCGCAGAGGCGCGAAAAGTCGATCCCTTTCGCTACGATCCAGGGGAAGAGTCGGGAGATAACGAAGAGCGGGTGGGAGGTCGTGGAGAGCCAAGCCATAGCCAACATCACGAACCCCAGCACACAGACAGTCTTGCGTCGATGGTGGACACAGAAGTATAAACTTCCCATCACAAGCGATGCTTGGCTGCGTGCTGACCCGATGGAGTTGATGATCGAGTTCATGGAGGACATGCTGGAGGATGACGAAGACGAAGCCCGCAAGGCTCGGCTGAAGCATCTGGGTCGTGAGTCTGCTGTGACAGGTGATTGGCTTACCGATTATTGGGAGCGTCAGGTCGCTCGCGGCGAGACTCCGGACTTGGATGCGTTTGAGCCGGAGAACGCTCGGAAGCGGTGGGAGGCCATGCGAGAAGCATCTCGGCGATATACGGAACTGACCGGTGACCCATTTTATATGGACCCGATCCAAGATCACTTCTTGGAGATCGACCAGATAGAGAACAGTCGTCAGTTCGGTGATCACGAGCAGCTTCAGACGTTGACGGCATTGGCGGCCACAGGAGATCGAGACGCGATGGAGATGTTGGCAGAAATCCAAGGGGAGCACTCAGCGGGGCGCCCGGTGGATGACGCGATCGACTCTCGGATGCCGAGGACATTGAATTGGGTGGACCCGTCCAGCTTGGATGCGAACGGGTTCCCCGATGAATTGAGCTTTGGTGAGTCGGGTGTCTCGGAGAGGCGAGCGAGTCGTCCGGCTCCGGTGATTCCATCTGAGACGGGCGTGGCAGACGTGTTTCGGCAGGCAGGCGGGAGCGACGCAGACGCGGCGTTTGCGAAGGCGGCTGAGATGGGTTGGTTCGAAGGTGAATGGGATGATTAAGTTCAGTCACTGAACTTTTTCTTTGGTTTAGGGAGATGCTGGCATGAAGCGCATGAAGATTCCGGTCGAATTGGAATTACAGTACGATCGGTTCCAATCTCAGATGGGGCAGATGTCGAGGTCGTTGCAGCAGGACATGCGGCGGGTTCCCAGGCAATCCCAAGCAGGTATGATGTCGGATGTGATGTTCCCTCAAGGCGGGAACATGCGTCGCAGCGTGCGGCATCGTATGCGAGACTTCAGCCGGACGTTGTCTTTGGGCTTCAAGCAAGAGATGCCTCGAATGTCCCGGATGTTCACGCAGTCGTCGAAAGGCGTCGCTGACTTTGGGAAGATGGGCAAGAAGAGCTTCGATGAGTTGGGGAAGGCGGCTCGGAAGGCTCGTCGGGTCGTAGAGAAAGAACTGAATGCCATTCGGCGGGCACAGTCTCGCATGGGTTCGATCGGGGGTGGAGGCGGAGGGAGTCGTCCGGTCGCTCTCCGCAGTGGCGGCGCTGCATCGATGGGCGGCAGGGCTCGCGGATATGCAGCACAAGGCATGGGGTGGTTGAGCACTCTCGGTGTCTATGGCATGCAGGGGATTATCACAGGCGGCATCCAACAGGCAGTGGGTGCGTATGAGAACCGCGAGGACAATCGGCTGGAGTGGGCACCGTACATGACGGGGGGGGCAGGTCGCGGGCGCAATCCATATATATCGGGACGGAAGTACGGATACACGCCTGCCGAGGCAGCACAACTTCAGGGCACCGGCTCCAAGTTGGGGATGGGTCGTTCGGCAGAAGCGGGTGATTGGGGCTTTCAACTGATGCGTGGTTGGGGCCAAGAGGGTTTCACGACCGGAGCGGGCATGATGCGTCGTGGCCGGGGAACCAAGACAGCCAAGCAAGAGTTTATCCGGATCTTCGCAGCGGGTATCAAGTCGGGGTTGGATGAAGGTCGTATCCCGGAACTGTTGGAGGGCGCGAACCGGCTCTCGGAAGAGATCATCACGGTGACGCCGAAGAGCGACGGCATGAAGGCGATCGTTCAGCAGTTGGCCATGATGAATTCGTCGGGTCGGCCAGGGTTGATGGGTAAGTACGGTGCGAGTGCGTTGGGCCAAATGGATAAATCCATCAGGGGCTCCAGCGGGGCATCGCAAGCTTTTCTATTGCGGGCGTTTGGATTTGGGCGTGGAACCAGCTTCTTTGACGCTTATCGTCGCATGGAGCAAGGGGCTTCGAACCCGGAGAATATTCGGGACATTCTGGCCCAAGGCAAGAGAGAGTACGGCACCGGGAAGTACGGTGGAGGCACGGCACGAGAGACGTTGTTGGCGTTGAAGAATTTCGGCATGAAGAGTACGTTTGTGGCTGAAGACGTCGCCAGGGTTTATTCCGGTTCAGGCAGCTTGGCAGACAAGCAGAGTCAAATCCAAGCGATCTTGCGTGGTGATAAAGACGGGACGATTGGGGGCATGAAGGGGCGTGGAGATGCCCACGTCCAGAGATGGGGTCGTCCCAGTAGGTTGCGTGCCAGAGACGCCGAGAGATACGCCAGAGTAGCAGAGAAAGGCAAAGGCAAAGGGCAACACGATCTGTATTCGATCAAAGAGCGGGCATCTGATGTCGCGTACAAGCTCTTGGGGAGCACAGGTCCGCTGATCAAGAAGGTGGTTCTTCCCTTCAGCAAGTGGCTTGTCGAGTTCATGGAGAAGAACAAGGGTCTCTTGAAAGACATCGTGGGTGGGTTTGCGACCTTCGTGAGGGTCTTGGGTGGTGCTGTTGGATCGTTGGTGACGATGGCAATCAAATTGGGGCGCAAGTTCGGGTTGGGCGGGAAGCCCACCCCGAAGTCCAAGTTCCAAACAGGCTCCGGCCAATGGAAGGGAACGGGGTTCGGGAAGCTGTGGAATTACTTCGAGATGAAAGCAGCCGACGCCAGCCGGGCCAAGTTCTTGAGTGGTTGGTCGGCGCAATTGAAGAAAGATCCGGCGGCTCGGAAGAAAATGGAGACATTTTACCGAGGCTTGGTGAAGCAAGGAAAGACTGCCTTGAAGTTCGGGCATGATCTGCCATATGGAGTGGCGGGTGACAAGACCAGGGCGGAGTGGAGAAAGCACCACACGGATCACTCTTCCGAATTTGGCGGCCAGTTCGTCATTGTGCCGATGGGGATGTTGCGTAAGGTGTTGTCGGGTGCCAGTGTGGCGAATCTGCCAGCAGCACCTTCTCGGAAGACACGAGCCAAGGCCAAGAAGGGTCGAAGCGTCAAGAAGTAATCCCCACCTCCAGGAGTTCGCCAGATGCCGCGACAGCGAAGATTCAGACTTGGTGCCCAAGACCACGCGATCCACGGGACGTGCAGTGTTTTCGTGGCGTCGCATTACGGCGTCGCAGGAGACATGGGCCGGGGTCAGTATGATCTGAGTCGCGACGTGTCGCGGTGCGAGGTCGAGCGGTCGCTCCAAGGGAGCACGGCTCAGATGACGATCTTGCCGAATCGTCCGTACACCAGTTGGGTGTTCCCCGGTGATTGGATCTCGATCTACATGGCGACCAACGCGGACGACCCGGAAGATTATGGCGTGACCACGAATCCGGTGCTGCGATCTGTGCCAGGGTCGAACTTTCGGATCTTCTTTGGCTTCGTGAGGTCTATTAAGGAGGACTCTGTCACGAACCCACAGACGGGAGCCACGCAGGTTCGCTATAATATCAGTTGCACGGGAGCACAGTCTTCTTTCGAGTCAACGAATGTGTACTTCAATCGGTCGTTATCGTCGAAGACAAAGTTTGGCGGGTACTTGCCGGGTATGTCCAGGTTGTCGTATGGAGCGCCGATGGCCGGTACACCGACGACGTTGCCGCGTGGACTCGCGATGTCGTACATGGGATTTGGCGAGCAGTTTTTGATGCCGACCCATTATCCCCAAGGAACGCTTGGAGATGAGGCCGAACGCAGGCGCCGAGTCCGGCGGATGTTTTCGGTGGCCAAAGAGATCGAAGAGTATTTCGGCTTCTGGAATGTGCGGGGTACGGGGGAGACGAGCAAGCCGACTGCCTTGGGAACATCGCTTCGTTATTTGCGAGAGGAGTTGTTGAGTCAGAGCATTCTCAGCATGATGGACTTGTTCTCTTACACAGAGGACTTGTTCGTCGATGGTGCCCTGAATGACGGGTCGTTTCACGAGCAGGCAGGGACGGTCTGGTCGATCATGTTCGAGAACTGCAACCCCATCATAAATGAGATGTGGGTGGGGTTGTTGCCACAGCGTGACAACGCGACCGGCGAGCGGATCTTTGGTGGCAACGTGGATGAGTGGGGGCAGGCACCCAACCTAGTTCCTTCTTTGATCGTGCGAGAGCGCCCGTTCTCGTGGAGGAATGAGTTCTATATGCTGCCTGTGGCTTTGCGGGCGAATGCGTCGATCGCGAAGCGACGAATATTCTTGGGAGATGTCTTCTTTTCGCGGAGAGGGCAGCCCGGCGGGACACAGTACGAGAAGATCTCTCCGGCGGGAGATGTCTTTCCATTGATAGACGAGGTGACGGGGGGCTTGGCGGTACAGAGTCCCTTGGGTTCGGGGATTCGCGGAGTGGACCGATTCCGATGCCCGGTACAATATATCCAACGTGAGAGCTTGGGCTTGTCGGATAACGATATGTTCAACTTTTTCATGATCACACAGACCAAGACGCCGTTGACACAGCCGATGCAGAAGCTGGCAGCGTTGCACGACGGATTGATTCCGATGTTTTATCCGGAGTCGATCAAACGACACGGGCTTCGGGTTCGAGAGATGGCCACGCAGTTCATGTACACCGGGCGGGGTGGGATTTCGACGTCTCGTGGTATGAACTTCGTCCTTCGCTGCTTATTGTTGAACGACGTGTGGTATCAGAACTCTCCGTGGTATCGACGCGGGTCGCTCGTGGTCCGCCCGTGCCCTGGCGTGCGAGAGGGCATGATGTTGGACATCGAGGGTCCGGGCCGAGAGGAGTCGTTCTATATCGAAGCGGTCAATTATTCATATGCTTCGTCGGAGTCGGGGTCGTCGGGTGGGACGTGTGCGATGGGTATGACGGTTACGCGAGGGCAGCCTGGCTTGAGCAACCCGGAGTTGCGCTTCCCGTATGCGGCTCCTGACTCGGTTGATATTTACCTGCGCGATGCCGTGACGGGCAAGCTTGGCTCCAAGGTGGAGCGGCCACTGTCTCCGGTGCAGCCAAAAGTGGAGCAGAGTCCATATTCTTCGGATGCGGCTCGCATCAAAAAGTTTAAGTCGTTGGCGGAGACGTGGATCGACAAGGGTGATATTCCCATCTCGACAGGGGTGGGGTTTTTGTTGGACTTGCAGACAACCACCACAATGGAGCAGGCGTATGAGACGCTGCGGACGTTACCGACCCCGTCGGGGATGGACCCCCAGGAGTGGATCACGGTCTCTCGCAAGTTGGAAGCAGAGGCACAGGGTGCCCTTCGGGTGCGCGTGGAGCAGATTCCTCCGGTCCCGGCGACGTTGGACCGCATCTCAGCGGGAACGGCTCCGTGGGGGCGCCGTAAGTGGCACTATCGTTTGTACACGGGAGCCCGAACCCTGTGGGACAAGTTCCGCGAGAGCCGGGTGGGCCAGTGGATGACCAATCGATTTGGAATATAAGCAAGAGGAAGAGTCATGTCAGACGATTGGGGATATTATGACGACCAATACGACGAGGATGATCTCCCGGTAGAGTCCGGGCTCATGATGTTGGCGAACGAGGGCGTGCGTCATATCAATGGTCCGGTCTTGGGGGTGGTGCTCCAGGTGAACGCTGCGGACTCAGGTGACCACTTGTTTGTGCAGTCGCGGCGGGGAGATGGGGATACGTCAGCGGCGAGTCCGTACTTGGAGGCTGATGTTCTGGTTCTGTTCAATGGCGTGGAGGACAATATGGTCCTGCGGCATTGTGTGATCCTGCAAGGGAAGACCAGCCGCTTGGGACCGTCGGAGGACGAGCCGAATGACTTCACCGAGGACGTTCCGAATGGTTGCACCAAGACAGAGCTTGGGGCAATTCGAAACGGTCAGGAAGTCCCGATCGAAGATCTGTCCGGGGATTGGGTGCTCGTGGACTTTATCGGTGGGTTGCTACAACTCCCAGTGGTCTTGACGTATTTCCCTAACCCATACAATCAGGTGGACGCGGCTCGTGAGGAAGACGGTCGGCGGTTTACGCTGCGACGCAATGGCTCCGGCATTGTTATCCGGGGCAATGGTGATCTGGAGATCACGCATCGATCGGGACAGTTTCTGCAATTCCGTGGCAAAGAAGTGACGATGAAGTCCATCGGCGGCCAGATGATTCACCTCGACGAAGGGGGAGACGTCAACGTTGTCGATGGTCGCGGCAATGTCATATTGATGGAGGAGGATGGCGTCACGATCAACACAGGAGATTGTGCGATTGCGCTGTTGGATGGAGATGTCACGATCCAGGCGCCAGAGAAGTCCGTCTCGATTATCGCCAAAGAGTTGGATGTCATGGCCGAGAGAATCGGGATGGCGGGAGGAGGCGGGGGTAAATCTCTCGTGACAGAGGCGTTTCTGCCAGTGATGGAGCAGTTTGTCGCTGCGGTGGATACGTTACAGGAGGCGATCTTTGCTTTCGCGGAGGCTCAGTCTTTGATTGCCGCTGCCTCGACAGGAACTGTTCAGAAGCTATTGCCGGGGTACAAAGCTCTGTCTGCGATAGCCAAGGCGAACGACGTGGCTGTCGAAGCAGTGCGTACTATTTTGAACGACGACAAGGCAGCAGCGACGTTGCGAACGATTGTGTTTGAGGCCGACTGAGTTCAGTTACTAAACTTGAGGACCAAAATAAATGCCTGCTTTCAAGCCCAACCCCGGATGCACTGTCCCGAACGTTAAGCAACCACCGGATGTGAAGAAATTCTTGGATGCCCTTGCTAAGTCGTACGCAAAGCTTGTCACAGAGAATCCCTTGAGCCGTGCGGCAGACAGGGCAACTAAGGAGATTGAGCGTATGAAAAAGAGAATCAGCACTCAGGAGAGGGTGTGGCGAAGCCAAGTGGAGAAGATTTTGGCGTATGCGGAGTTGGGGGATAAACGGTGTCCATTGCCCCAAGTTGTAGACAAAGATGCTGTTCAGAAGCCATAATGGCACCCACGGGCAAGTAACTATAAGAGAGTGAGGGCTCGCCGTATGGGCAAGCAATTCAGCACAGAACTAGAGAACACATCGCTGTTACGTCAGATGCAGCTTGTGGAGGCTCGCCCGAATCCCGGAAACAAGGGACCGTACCTGTACGCTCTGTATTTATTGGACGCGAGCACGGGAAGAGTCGTCAAGCAGTTTGGGTTTGATATTCCTCCCCAGGTCAACCGATTGGGCGAGGACTTCGCAGGAGATGTCGCTGCGGGCCAAGAGGGCGGGTATTGGACAGATGACCGTGGGCAGTACTTCAAGATGTTGCAAATCAGCGGGACGTTCGGGTTTCGACCGACGCGAGTGCGTGTTGGTATAGATGGTCCGTTGGGGAATCTGCTGAACCGCGTCGCTCGTGCTTCCAATCAGTTGGTGCGTTCGGCCCAAGCGTTGGCCGGGACTGCAACGGGAGCACCGACGATCCCGTCGGGAGAGACCACTGGGTTCGACCGCCTTCGCAAGCTGCTGAATCTGTTGAGATTATATGGAGACCTGAAAAAACATCGCTCGACGGCAGCCAGTGCTGTTCTCGTATGGGCCAATTGGAAGACCGGGGAGGTCTACACGGCACAGCCGATCAAGTTCGAGAGAGACCGCACGGCTCCAGGGGGCCGGTACAAGTACAACTACAACTTCACGTTGCGCTTACTCTCTCCACTACAGGTGACGGCTCCTCCCGACTATCTGCACAATCCGCTGACGCCAAACGGTAAGCGCCAATGGTTCCAGAAGATGCGCCAAGCGATGTCGGTGGTGCGAAATGCAATCGGCTTGGTGGGAGAGACGATCGATGCCGGGGTAGACTTTGCCGAAGATGTGATCCGGACGGTCATTGCTCCCTTGCGGGAAGTGATGAACACGGTTGAGCGCTTGATGGACACGGGGTTGCGGGTCGCGTCTTTTCCGTTGGAGACGTTGCGGAGCGTGCATCAGGCTGCGTACCAGACCGCGATCTCGCTGATGCAGAAAGGCCAGGCGTACCGGGACTTGGGTCAAGAGTACTCTCGGTTGGCACGGGGCATACGCCAAATGTGGCAGTCCTTGTCGGTCTATGGGTCTTCTGACGTCAACAGCGACTTAGATGAGTATGGATCGAAGTACGGGCGCCGACACGTTCCCGACGTCGAATACCCAGACGAGGTGATGGTTGACGCTCCTCCTCCTTACAACACGACGTTTGAGCCGGGCACTTGGATGGCACCGACCGGGAAGCGGGCCATGCGGGTTCCATCGAATGCGACGATTCGCCAATTCGCCGACCGAGTCTTGGGTGATCCAGGCCGGTGGTTGGAGATTGCCCTGCTGAATCGCCTGCAAGCTCCGTACTTTGATGCCAACGGCGATGGCGTCTTGGTCAAGAAGCCTGGTGACCTGATCGACGTTCCGGCGGACGTGTCTGCCGAGGAAGGGCAGGTCATTGACCTGAAACAGAACACCGACATCACAGAGTTCGGCACAGACTTCCGCGTCAATCTGGAGTCGCGACGGTTTGTGATAAAAAACGGCGACATTGATATTGTATCGGGCACCGATAACCTTCGGCAGGCCATGTACATTAAGATCTGGACCGAGCCGGGTGACTTGGTCTTGCATCCGTGGTTTGGGTTCGATCCGGATATTGGCGAAGGCTTGGTATTGGATATGGTCTCGCGTTATTATCTGCAACTCCGGACGACGATCCTGAGTGACACCCGCATCGCAAAGATCTTGTACATGTCGTTCCGCTCCCAAGGAGATGTTTTGTTCGCCGACGTCATCTTGGAGCCTAAAAACCAAGACGGTGCCAAGGCACTGCGGTCGCTCAAGATCGGCTCTGTCCCATAATAGCCATGAACCAATAATCATACCCGAAACGTTCAGTTACTAAACATAAACAATGGTGGGCCTGATATGGGACGCTTGATCAAGTTTGAGCCACGATACTTACCGGAGATCCTGCAAGATGCGGTGGGCTTCGCGCTCATCACGATGCCGGAAATTACGGATTGGAACTATGGCGCTCGCGTTCGTTCCATCTTGGAGGGCGTCGCGACGGAGCAGGACGAAGAGTACAAGCAGATGATTGCCATATCGCTGCTGATGGACTTGGACAACGTCTTCGGGAAAGACTTGGACAGTGCGTTCTCCAAGGAAAATACGCCCCGCCTTCGATCTCTCCCGGCGATCGGAGAGGTCACGGTTTCAGACGACAATTTGGCGAGCAGTTTCTTGGCATCGACATCGGCGGTGGCCGACCCGACGATTACGCTGACATCTTCTCGGCCATTGCCGGTGTCTGGGTTTCCGTATGTGATTCGCATCGGAGAGGGCACAACGAATGTCGAAGACGTCAACGTCACGGGCAATGACCCGGCCACGGGTGTCTTGACGATCGATGCGGGTACGCCGCTGACCAAGACTCACAATCGAAACAATCGGGTCTCGTTGGTGGCGGGAACCAGTTTGGTGGCAGGAGTCGGCACCAGAGTTCGGGTTCGTCCTGCGACAGACCAGCCGACCGAGCTAACAGGGACTCTGTTGGAGCCTGCGACGATATTGCCAGGTAACTATGACAGCAACCCGGCTTTAGTGGCTATGGATCTGCCCGGTGTGTTTGGGAATATTCCGGCAGGCGCGATCCGGGAGTTCTCTGGAACCGCACCGTTTTCGGGGGCTCGCGTTCGCAATGATGCAGCTTTCGGTGGCGGCAGGTCGGCAGAAGACGATAATCCATATCGAGACAGAGGGCGCAAGAAGCGCATCTCGCAGGCCAAGAGCACACCGATTGCCTTGGTGACGCTGCCTGTTGGGTTTGAGTACTTGGACGCCAAGGGCATTCAATGGAGAGTCTTGAGCGCGTCGGCTCGCGAGGTCTTCCACCAGAACTGCGACGATATGGTGTGGTTGTATATCTGGCCCGGCAATTTTGACTTTGTAGAGGAGGAGGCGGCGCCAGCAAATGAGGTGTTGACAGCATCGTCGGAAGACGGTCGAACGTGGTTCCAGTTGTCCAAGTACCCGGTGGTGCCGAGTTCTATCTTGGTAGAGCACCAGAGAGCAGGGAGCGCGGTGTGGATTCCCTTGGTGCAGGGCACGGGGTACTTCTTGAACGAGGGAACAGGCAAGTTGGAGTTCTCTGGAGGGCTGTCAAAGGGAGATGGTCTTCGAGTGGTTCGGTATAACTATTACACGGGTCTTCTCGCACAGGTCCAGGACTTCATCAATGGAATCTTGGGGAATCGGTTGCAGTGGCCAGGCGTTCGCCCCTTTGGGGTCAAGACGTTGGTGACTTACCCCCGACCGCTGCGCTTGAAGCCGATCCGAGCAGCGATCTCTGTGACGGAGGGCAAAGAAGCTGAAGTGGTTCCGCTTGTAGAGAACGCGATCACGCGATACATCACCAGCTTGCGTGTGGGTGAAGACCTGATCTTGAGTGAGTTGATTGAGCGGTGCATGGGGGTGACTCGCATGTACGACATTAAATTCATGTATCCTACTGCAAATATTCCCGTGCAAGAAGACATGATCATAGACCAGGAGAACTTGGATTTGATCGTGTCGTAGCACACCAATAACGGGCACATGAGGAAGTTCGAGATGAGTGGAACGAATCCAGAAGTCAAGATGACGTTTGAGCGTCTGATGGAGTGGGGCAAGACCATCTTGGTGATTGCCATTCTGCCCGCAGTGGGGTGGGCATGGGGTATCCAAGGGAAGGTCCAAACCCTGTCTTTCAAGGCTGCCTTGGCCGAGAAGCAGATGGTCGAACTCAAGCTTCAGATCAAGGAAGCTGGAAACATTGAGCGAGCCGTGCAAGGAAACACGATCGCTCTGAACAAACTAGGAGTGGAACTCAATGCGACAATCAAAGCCTTTGACACCTTTCAAAAATTTCTCAAAGTTCGTCTCTCTGACCCTCGCTCTCGTGGGCGTGCTTCTCCTTAGTGCGGCTCCGGTGGAGTCCAAAGGGAAGGTTCCCCGGAAGAGATTGGTTCGGCACCTGAAAAAGTGTGTTAAGATGTTGCGCCGCAGCAACAACAAGATGAACACCACGATTCAAAAGATTCGGCAAATACGAAAAGACATGTTGGCTCGCATGAAGCAAATCAAAAAGCAGATAGGTAAGCGCCCTCTGTTTGCCCCTCGATTCAAGGTGGTGCCCCCAAAAAGGCCAACTTCCATGCCGCTCGCCCGATCTGTTATCGTCAAGGGCTTCAAGCTTCCGACGAGTCGTCCCGCGAAGGCGAAGCCTGAATCGAGATAAGTCCTTCCGAGAAGTTCAGTAACTAAACCACCGCAGGTAGATGACATGAGCCTGGTACGACCCCTGAAGTTTGTGACAACGCAAGGTGACCTGGATGCGGCAACGAATCCGATCCAACAGTTGCCAACCGTTCATCGTGTGGCGTTGATGCCGATTGCGGATGGTCGGTCTCCTGATACGACGAGTCACTTCAAAGATCCTTCGGGGGTCGTTTCGTATCATGGCTTTGGTGCCAACGGTCAATATTTCGAAGGTGGGGTGGAGCAGCGGACTTATCGGGCAAAGGAGTCGATCGATGATTTCGCCGACCGGGTGACGGACATCTCCCGGTGGGTGGGAATCGTGGGGGGTACAGACTTCACAGAGGAAGGGATTGATTATGTCGCGAACCCACCGTTTGGGAGGCGCTGTGAGTCAGTGTATGCCGGGCCGGTGGGTGCCGAGTCGTATGATCGGAAGGGAAGCATGGTCTTCACTCCAGCGGGCAACCTGTGTGTGTTGAGTTCTCGCGTATCGACAAATGGCGAGGGCGTGCCGTTGGGGGTTAACGCCGAGAACTGTGTGCTTTTGGGACTCCAGGCGTCGGGAGACGAGTCCACTTACTTGTTCGTGGGGTATGTCAATACGGCGACCCACGGTTTCTCTGTGATTGCCGGTCATTACGATGCCGGGGCTTTGGTGGTTTCGTACACCGTGGCTTTGCCATTGGCGGCCAGCCACCTTAGCGTGGATGTTGCGATCAAGTACGACGACACGGCGGGCACATACGAGGGGTTTTACACGCTTGACAAGAGCGGCACGGATTACACGAACGTGGCGTGGACGTCGATGGGAGTGGCAGTTGCGGTGCCCGTCAGCTTCACCGGGAACATCGTGCCGCGTTTGCACGCCGAGTTCCCCAATGGGGCAACAGCAGGAGAGAGCAAGCACGCGATTGCAGATGTGCGGGTCGAGATCGGGAGCGATCCCTTTGTGGGGAATCAGCAGGCTTCGTGGTATGTGGAGCCCACAGACGGCGGGAACCCCGGAGAGTTGTCCGGGGGAGCCCAAGATTGCCCCGATAAACTGATGGTTATGTGGACCTTGGACAACACGGGCGCCAACGCATTGGTTTTATTGGACGTCACCGGTGCGGCTCCTGTGTTGTGGCGACGTTGGAAGAATTTGCCCACATGGAGTGCTCCGGTGCACACGACGACGCCTTGGTGGTCGCCAGGGTGGTTGGATGCGGACGAGGGTCATATCGTTATGACCCGGAACCATCCGCGCGGGATTGAATCCGAAGAGAAGGGAGAGGTCTGGCTGTTCTCGTTGCGGTGGGACACGGTGAAGATCTTCGATGTGGATGGGCTGTCTCGGTTTTCGCTGTTTAATACTCCAGGGGAGATTTTGCGGGAGACCGGAACGTGGGGTTCCAGGAGATGGTATCCCGTTGCTGCTCCAGAGGCAGTCGTCCAAGACAATTACGATGATCTCCACACAGGTGGGTTTGTCGGGACCATGCGAAAGGTCGGCTCTGAAGTAGTTGACAATGCGATGACGTACGGGGTGAATATTCGACGGTGCTCGGATGGATTGGTGTATTTGGCGTACGGTATCCAGGAAGTACCAGGGGCGATGCCGGGTGTGGGTGACACGTATGCAGGCATGTTGGTGTTGTCGGAGGGAACGTCTCCAGTGTTTACCCGTTGGTTGTTCCAGCGTGACTCGGCGTCTGTCGATTTGTGGGATGCAACGGATGAGTGTTGGGTGGGCGTCTCTGTTACGCAGGCCAAGGCATTGTGGTGGCAGCAGGCGATCAAGGGAGCGGACCCGGATGAACTCCAGGGGTCTCTTTGCCGAAAGGACTTCTTGGCCGAACCAGGAGATAATTTGGCAGCGGCTCCGATCACGGAAGATAATTCGTGGGAGGGAGTGGATTGGTTTGGGGGGATGTGTGCTTCGATGAGCTTGATTGATAGCTCTCCGGTGGGCAACGAGGTCTTGGGCGTGGCGTCGGGATGGTTGGGGGATACGTGGGGCACGGTCGTTCGATATAGCAATGCTATCCCAACGGACACCGTCGTGGAGACTTATGGGTATATCACGACCACCCCGCAGGGCTTGGTCGTCACAGCGAGCCTCCCAGGGGCTCCTCCGGGGATGCGCTTTCCGGATTGGGTGGGCCGGGAGATCACGGTGACCGATGATGTATTGGACCGATGCAGGAGCACAAACGGCGAGTGGCGTTCGGCTCCCGTAGGAGGTTCCAGTTTCTCGGTGCCGCGTTGGGCTCTGTATGGCAAGTGGACCGGGGAAGCATCAGCAACTCATATCCAATCGTGGACGCGCGGAGCAAATGTCTCGCGTGGAGACTTTGTGTTGGAGATGAAGACACTATTTTGGCCGCCCTTCAATGCGTTCTCGCGTTGGAATGCACACCAAGGAGCCTTGACCGGGCAAAACTTCAGGATTCGCCTCTTTATCGAAGGCGAGCGCCGTCTCTTTGGATACACAGAATTCGCGGTATTGGGCCAGACCGGGGGCAACGCGATCTTTCAGATAGAGGGCGGCTTGGACTTTTACGATGTCGCCGGGCAGCAAGTCACAGGTTTGACGGCGATCCCGGTGGGAACGAACTTGTCGAGTCCAGGCTCGGAGGTGACGTTGCGGATACGCCGTGAGGGCAGACAGATCGACTTCTTGTATTATGAGCCCTTGGCAGGCGGGTATATCTCTGTGCACTCTGTGACCAATGGGTTGCAAACTCCCCTGAAGGTCGGATTTCAGGTCATCGTGGATGACGTTGTTGCCGGATTGGCAGCTTCGTTTATGTCGGAGATGACGTCTTTTACTTTGGCTCCCCAGGATGCTCCTACCGGTCAGGAGATGGTGCGGCCTGTTCATTTTCCGGTGTTGCCCAACGGTGCATCGTCAGTGGGTGGAGTCGCGGTCTCGCGGATGAAGTTGCCGACGTTGGCACTTGGGGGTCGGGTTGTCGTCGCCGAGTCATGGCCGATCCCAGGTTGGCCTGCCTTTTGATCGTGTGATAGTTTAGTTACTGAACTTTTTGAACCGAAGAGCGAGATGTTCTCATGCCTGTCCCGGTGATCCCTACAATTCATGCCGTCTGCCAAGGTCGTGACCGTCGCTTGGTGTACTCAGGCGTGACTCCCAGTGTCTTTATTGGGATCTCTCCGGACGTACTGAGCAGCTTCCCGGTTGAATATGCGGGCTTTCTTGTTGAGCGATCGACGAATGGTGTTGTGTGGACTCCTTTTGGTGGATTGATCACGAGCAGCTTCTACTTGATCGATCGCCCCGGCGCCGGAACGTTCTACTACAGAGCCAAGACGGAGAACGTGGATGCCTCGCAGTCGGGGTATTCGTCTATCGTTACGGTGACGGTCGCCGATTGGAGCAGCTTCGAAGCGGGAGCCTTGGTCGATCAAGACTTGGCGGGGGGTCTCGTGGACCAGGCCCATCAGTCTTTGGTGCCTCCCAATGGCTTGGGTCGTCCAAGCTTGGGCTCTGTGACGTCAGAGGGTTCGCTCGCAGGGTCTTTGGGGGATGGTGCTTGGATGGTGGATGCCTTGGAGCAAGAGCCTCCCATTCTCCAAAACAATGTGCCTGCTTGTGGCACGGTTGATGTGGCCTTGCCCGTCAACAGTATTACGTACACCCTTCGGGACATGCCATTCCCCGGAGGCTCCGGCATTGATGCCACCAGCATACGGATATGGCTATCAGTGACGTCGGAGAACGCGGGGGCATATCGATTGGTGTGGGACGGTGTGGCGGCGCCGTGGTCGCCGACGGTTGCTGTTTCTATTGTGGCAGGTGGAGACCCTGTGTTGGAGCGTGATGTCACGCTGACCTTGGCGGTAGGGTATATCAAGAGCGCCGATGTGGTCGCCGTGCGAACGCAGGTCTCCGACTTGGCCGGAAACTCGGCTGTTTTGAATTGTTCGTTCACAATGGAGACTGTAGACACGATCCCCCCGGTGGTAGATCAGCAGGCTCCGGTTTGCGGGACGGGGTTGACGGCGGGCGACTTGCAGCGGGTTCCTCGCGACACCTCTTATGCATTTCGCGTCACGGACGACGTCGCTGTATCGTTGGCGTCGCTTCAGGTCTCATGGGGGATCGACTCTGCTGGTCCGTGGACACAGGTGCTCCAGAATGGTTCGGTGTGGCTATTGGGGTATTCGGGCACAGTGACGGCTATCAGCGGTGTTCCTGTCTCTGGGTACGAGGTTGTTATTCATCGGCCCGGCTCCGATCCGCTATGGCCCGCAGACACAAAGATCTGTTTCAAGGTCGATGTGGGGGATACGGCGGGGAACACGGTCTCCGATGTTTGCTGCTTTCAGACAGGCGACACGACCAAGATTCGCGAGGTTTACGTGATCGGAGAGAGAATGTTGTTGGTGGAGTTTACGGCTCCGTTGACAAATAACGATGATCTGCGAAACCCGGCGAATTGGACACTGACTGACACATCGACCAACTTGCCTGTCACGATCCATCGGCTCGACCCGAACAAGCTGGTTCGCGACGGGGCTTCGGATCGTACAATAGAGTTCCCTGGCGACCCACGCTTTGTCTTTGTCTTCACACACACGCAGATCACCTACGAGCTTCATACATTGAGCGTGGCAAATATTGTTGACAGATACAGTCAGCCTGTGTCGGGAGATGCCTTCACGTATCGTTCGAGACGCACCAAATGGGATGGTGTGACGGAAGACTTTGTGACCTTGTCGGGGAGTCCGACCGAGATGTACGTGCCCCCTGGCACAGAAGAGGTGGACCCGAATGCTCTCCTGGCAACATTGCTCTACGGGTCAGATGCCATTGGCGGTGTCTTTTTGTCGGATGATTGGGAGGCAAAGTAATGCCGGTTGATTTTGTAACGAGCATTTTGGGGAATCTGTCTTTACCATTGCTGCCGAACAGTGGTAGGTCTGCATTGCAGACGCTGCGACGTATGATGTTTGTGCGGTGGTCGGCGGGAGGGTTCCTGACGGCTTTGGCGAAGAACGAGGGGTTTCCGCGACCTGACGTGGGGTTCTCAGATGACGACTTCTTTCGAGCCTGTGTCCAAGCAATGGTTGCCGACGGCAAGAGCATCCAATATATTTTCGAGAGCTTATTGGAGATTGTGATTGGCCCTTACGAGGACCAATACTATGAATTGGATGTCGATGCAAAGGTTGACCAAGGGTTCCTGGTGTACGCTCCTTACGGCAGTTATGTGCCGTACGATACGTGGAACACGACGCCTTTTGTGCCCGGAGAGCGCATCCAAGCACAGCATCCCGTCACGGGGAAGAAAGTCATCGCTCTGCTGAAGGAGCACAATGCAGCACAGAAGCGCATCTATTACACAACAGAGATGATCGAGCCAGAGGGCGGGCCATTTGATGGCAGCATGACAATTACGGGAATGTCTTCAGGTGGAACGGTGACGGGCTTGGGCCTCGTGGTGAACCGAGACAGGTACACATTCCCCTTGTACGCTGATGGCTACTTGGACTTGGGCGGGCCAAACGAGGAGAGTGTTACATTTGTGGCGCCAGATCCGTTCGCGAGCCGTGTTCGCGTGGTAAATGACCTGACAAAGAAGCACCTCAAGGGCGAGAAGATCACGATCACGGGGGGATGTTGGGACTTGTTCGACACCCGTGCTCGCCGAGCCGTGGTGAAGATCATATGTTCGAACAAGTCGCTTGCGATCTTGCCAGGCATCTCTGTGTTGCATCCTTCTCCGTGGAGAGAGGCGACACTGCGCTTAGAAGCGGTGGCAGGCGAGACAGAGTTGCGCCTGCAAGACGAGGTGTTGCGAGCACAAACGTACGGGGCTACGCCCAAGAAGGTGCTCTTGAATCCCGAAGGAGAGTTGCTGCAACACAGCGACCCACCGTTGTTGGCGGAGTTCAGCACGTTCGATGCACCGTCTCGCATTATTACGCTGGATGGACCTTTGCCGGTCGGGGTACGATTCGCCCAAGGCACCAAAGTTCGGTGGCTGTATCACCGGACGGGCTTGGTTCTGGACGCACAGAACCAAGGTGCGACAGAGTTGGTGTGTGAGTGCCGGTGGGAGAATCCGTACGGCGTCTGGATCGTGGACGAGGGAGGCGGGGCCGAACAAAAGGTTATGGTCTTGGGGAGCACGTACCAAAAGAGGCGGCTCGCCTCCGAGGTGGAGCTTAACGACACTATTATCTATTTGGACCGACCTCTCCGACCGTTGGATTGGGGCTTCACGAACAAGTTGGTATTCTCTAACTCGGCGGGTGGCGTGTTGGGAGAGGCGACGATCGCTGCGTTCACACCGGGGAGCCGACAGGTGACGGTGACGGCGCCCGTGGCGTTTGGCATCTTGTTGACACAGCCGGTCACGGTGGAGGTCGTGCGAGGCCAAGCAGACTTCGGCTGCAAGCTGGAGATCATGCCGCTGCCCTTGGACTTAATCAGTGGAGAGAGCTTCCAAGAGTTCCTGGGCCTGACGGCAGGGCAGTTCGAACCAACGTGGGCATCTCATCAGGTTCACGGGGATTGGCCGCCGACGGTATTGGGGCAGTGGCCGGGGATGCATGTGTACGATCCCAATGAGCGGACGTTATCGAATGCACAAGAGACGGGCACTGCCATGATCGAGGTGGACCGGGGAGACCTGGCGAACGATGTACGGGTGTATCTGGCCGCTGTGATGGTGTTGTCTGAGTATGACCCGGTGTCCTCTCCGAGTTCGCCGCTCGGCAACCAGACCGTTCCGGGCTTGGGTACGTTTGCGACGACCGAGCTAAACGTCACGGATGCATCGGTGTTTCCGTCGCAGTCCGTTATCAATAATTGGATCGCCAACACCAACGGCATCAACCCAACGGGGGCACCACCCCGTATCGTCGTTGGCTCAGAGGGCGACTTTGGCCGAACGCCAGTGTACTTGTGGGGCCGAGGTGCAGCGGGAACAGACAAAGAGAACGTGCTGTATGTGTCGGGCATCTCGCGGCGTCATCGTGGGGGAGTTCGGGTGGCATCGTACCTTGACTTCCTGCCCGTGAGCGGAGCCGTGGGTATATGGGGAGGCAATCCAGGGTTGGAGACGGCTCCGACAACTGGCCAAGGCCATATGCTGTTGGATTACGGTTCAGCAAACTTGGAGTCGTTGGCGTACACACGAATCGACACCCAGACTCCCACGCGGGCTCATCTGTTCTTTGAGCGGGGGTTTGTTCCGGAGTTCTCGCACAACCCATCTCGAACCAATCCGTTGGATGCGACAGAGACGATGCCGATCAAATTGGTCAAAGCCGACAAGTGGTCTGTTCCATTGAGGAACGGTTACAGTTGGCCATTCTATTTGGGAGGTGGTATGGTATTGCAGCGATTGCGGACTTTGGTGGACTTGGGCAGGGCTGCTGGAGTGAAGGTGATCTTTGTGAATGCCAAAGATCAGATAATTCCAATTTGATTTGATTCACACACAGGTTCAGTTACTAAACTTTTGGGGATAATGATTATGCCACGAGCACCGAAATTCCATAACGCCGAGAGAGTGGACCTGCCTGACTTCACTCACGCGACAGAGACGCACCCAGTGGGGTTGCGTGACAACCTGATCGACTTGGTCTTGGGCAATGGTGTGTACCAGGGCTTTCGGGCAGAAGTCCCGGCGAATCAGATTAACGCCAACAAGGGTATGGTGACGATCTTCAATGGAGTCGTCGGGACTTGGGGTGGTCGCATGATCAACGCTGAGACGGGAGATGTCAGTCAGTCTTTCCCGTTGCGCGGCTCCAGTACGGAGTTTTGGATCGAGGTCGAGTTCATGTGGATCGAAGACAGCTTCGATGGTCGGACGGTCTACGACTCGACCAAGGCGAACGTCTCGCCGTTGCCAAACGGTCAAGAGGTGGACATCGCTCGCATGTCTACGAGGTTGACGCCAGGGTGGCGGATCAAGCATCCCATTCGTCAGAATCCGGCGGGCTCTCGCAGCACGCCAGGGTATGCCCCGCAGGGCTTCTCTTCGGATGATCCAAATGTGATGCCGCTGATGGTGTTGCGGACCAACTCCCAAGGTCAGATTGTCTTTGGGAACCCAAACAGCGACAGTACCGGGAATGACCTGACGACGATCTCGTTGGCAGGTGGATCACGCCAGGTCATTCCGGTGATCGGGTATGGAGAGCACGAGACGCGGCAGGTCGGCGGGAAGACGGTGCGGATTGGTCGAAAGGCGACAGACCAACGTCCTCGTGTATTTGAGCGATTGGAAGCTCCGATGCGCTATGGCGACACGGGAGAGATTATCGGAGACACCGAGTCGGACCATTGGGCACGAGACCTGAAGAGCGTCTATGATCACTTGGCGACGCAGATGGCTCGCGTGGTCTTGGGCTTGGAGACACAGACTCCCACAGAGAACGGCGTATCGGTGGCGGGTGCCGAGTATTACGAGGGTGTGTTGATCGATGTGGACCCGGATTGGAGATGGGTCAAGGTCACCTCGATGAGCGTGGAGACGCTTGTGAACCCCGACATAATGCCTGACGATTGGGCAAATTGGACGTTCCAGATCCGATCGGGTCCGTGGAATGGGTTCTATGCCCAAGTGCATCGTCAAGAGAAGAAAGACGGCAGCGGCCATTACAAACTGTGGTTGCACCAACAATCGTATCGTCCGGATTGGTGGCCTCTGCCTAATGCCGCAGCAGACACTCCCGCTATTCGCTTGGTGAACGGACGGCGTCGGAATTGGGCGGCTCTGCCGATGCCGAATTCGGGCAATCGTGGTCTGAACGCATTGGATGACGAGGTGGTCGGCGCCCGCAACGACATCTTCACGCAGCTTGCGTTACCGTCTCTGCGAGATGCCCTGAGTTCCCAAAAGTCATACGACATGACATTCTCCCCGGTGCGTGCGCAAATCGGGGGTGGTGGTGTCACGGCTCCGGTCTTTGCTGACGTGGTCGTGGATAACACGGACGTGGCGACCATGCAGTCCGCCGCGACTGCTTGGCAAAACATGGTCCTGAATTGGAACAGCCCGCAGCAAGGGGGTCGGATGTTGTTCCGCAAGGGCTTGTATGACTTTGCTTTATTGGGTGGTGTGCCGACCCATACGGTCTTCACGACAGCGGGTCAAGGCTCTAGCGGCTGGCTCTTCCAAGGCGAGGGTATGGACACGACGACACTGAAGATGACGACGGCAGCGACATCACAGGACCACATCTTGTTCGATCTGACGAACTGCTCCGAGATGACGTTCCGGGACATGACGATTCACGGCAAGGGTAGGGTGTTCAATGCCAGCGGCTGCTCCAATATCCGATTCGAGAACTGCAAGTTTGTCGCGGAGTACGATGACGTCACCAGCGCTCGACCCGCTCTTGACTTGGGCGCGATGACAGGGTTCGAGTTTCACGGGTGTGTTTTTGAGTTGTCTGGGCAGGGCGTCAAGGGAACGACAGCTTCTGAGATGGTCGTCAAGGATTGTCGATTCAGTGAGGTCTCCGGGAACACGGTCACGGAGGTCTCTGGTTACTGGTGGAACACGGGCGTTGTGTCTGACAGTCGATTTGAGGATTGTTTGTTCACGGGTCCAGCCTCTCTGGTCGGGATGCGATTCCAGAGCAATATAACGACCTCAGTGCTGCGTAACGTGCAGGTGCGGTGTGAGGTCGACGCAGCCTCGGTCGAGGGCCTGATTGCCTTTGAGGCAGGTTTCCTTAAGTCTAGAATGGAAGGGTGCCTCTTGGGTGAGGCTGGAGGGAGTGCTTCTCCGAGAGGAATATCGGGTGGCGGCAGCATGGCCGACTCGACGATCTCTGACACCTTGATTGAAGCTGTCTCGGGAGTTGGTATTCTTCTTGGTTCCCTGCTAGATTCAGATTTGTCTGGTGTTCGGATCAAGTGCAGCGGCACTCGCCCTGCTGGATCGGTGGGACTCAGCGCAGGGCAAATGGACAGAAGCACGATCTCTGCTATGACAGTGCTGTCTTTCGAGACGGGGATATTGTGTGTTGGTACATCGGAATACAATAATATCTCGTCGTCTATTATTCGTGAGGTGGAGTTTGGTATCGACTTCCACGTTCTCGGTTCGCACTCGACTGGGTGCCAGTTCAATAAGTTCACCGACAATACGATTCATGGGTTCGGTATTGCTTCGGGAGTCGGTATCCGAATCGAGTCATCCTTCTCGAATACATGCGCGGGAAACAATATCTACAACTTCCAGTACGGGATCACCTCTAATGGCGATAGCTCGTTTGGAAGCCAAGGCATCGTCCTTACTGGGAATCGTTGCGTTACGACAGAGTCGGGGTACTTGGTTGAATACACGATCGACAGCGTCGTAACAGGGAACAGCGCGGCTGTTGCAACGACCTCCGGCTTTTCTTTCTCTAACTCTGTGAATATCGTGTGTTCAGGCAATCACGTAGAAGGCGTGGCGACGAACTACCCGTACTGGCTGGGAGGAATATCAAACCCAAACTGGGCGGAGAATGTCAGGGGCGGAATGCTCTCGGCTAAGGCAGGCGGGACCTGGATAATGGATGCCACTGTCAATAATAACAGTGTTCTCGCTGGAGACCTTGGAAACGGAAACATGGTCATCTTCTATAATACGTGGGATGGTGTCTTCCCAGCCGCAAAGATAGATGATCTAATCTTGTAATCTTGTAGAGTTTAGTGACTGAACCCCAGGAGGTGTCATGAGCTTGTCCAAGTCAGACCTGATCGAGAGGTACACGACCGATCCCACCAGCGATCAGATGATAGACGCCTCTGTCGACATCGTGAAGGACTTGGCCTCTCGCATCAAAGACGTCCAGACAACTCCTGCGGTGCACTCCGCGTACAAGCAAGCCAAGCAACTGTTTCGAGCTTATGTGCGTGCGTGTGGGTTCACGGAGACAGCGGAGTTCCAAGCGTTGTTCTCCGAGATCGTGAAAGAGATGAGCCCGGAGCTATGGGAACTTGTGGAAGCAGGCAAGATGATCAAAGACGTCCAGCAAAAGAAGCGGGTGCGTCGGTCTTTGTGGAGAATATGACAGGCATATAAAAAAAGATTGAGATTGTTTGTCAGGTTTTCGTCACGGGCTGCGTTTTCTTTGTCAGAGGCCAGAGGGTTCCCCTCCCCTTTGGCGTGGTCGTTCTAGCGACGATCATAAAAAACAGTTGGCTTTGGTGCCAACCTCGAATGGCTGACCGGGTTCCCCTCCTTGGTCGGCCATTTTATTTTAAGGGGAGAACGGATGGGTCGGGGGCCAAACATCCATTATGTTTCCATTACGGTGGCGCGGCTGAGAGCGATCGAGGCTTGCACCAAGGCAACAGCTTGGAGGGTGTTTTCGCTGTAGTCCTCGGTGTCTGGGGGCATAGTTCCCTCATATTCTTGCCACGCGAACCCGAATGCCTCACATGGCGGCATGTCGTTTTCGATGTTTTCTCTCCATTTTCTTTCAATCAGGGTGGCAAAGGCAGCAAGGTCGGGGTCTTCTCGTCGAACCTGCTCCAGGTGGAACTGAGCCATTTCGGGAATAAAGACCGTCGTTCCCGTGATGCACGAGCCCAAGAGAGGGGAGTTGTCGGCGTCGAGCCATTCGGAGTTCGGAGCCGTGAAGATATGGGAGCTATCCGGGTAGGTGCCGTCCACGACCAAGATGACGCCCGTCAGCACATCGGAGACCGTGTCCATGGTCGTGAAGCGAACGGTTCCCTTGGGAGTGGTCAGAGTGGTGCGTTGGGCACTCTCTCCGCCCTCCACTTCGATGCTGGCTTTTCGAAAGAGTTCAAGAGCTTCCGTGTAGAACGTGCGAATGACGTCTTGTCGCCGCTTGTCTTTGAGTTGTCTCAGAGTGCTATCAGGCATGGTGCCCTCCTGTGAGTTGAGGCTTTTCGGCCCGGTGAGTCGGCTTGTTCAACAGTATCTATATAAGAAAGGGATTCGGGTACTCGGACACGGATTGACCAAGTTTTGCAGAAAGTGCACCTCAAAATAGAACGGGGAGAAAGCCATTACAAGCGAACCGAAAAGCCCCGAATATTCCACATGTCGGAGAAAAGAAAAGATGTTGCAGCAACTCCAAACAATCCTGACGCCCGGTCTCATGATCGGAATCATCTCTGTCCTCTTGTTGATCTTGTGGGTTATTCGCGGATTCCGCCGCAACAGCCCCTTTGTCATCCTGTGTGCGTATTTCGGGCTCACCATCGTGGGCGGCATCGTGTGGGTTATCTGTATGGCCGGTCCTTGGACGATGGTTTCTTACTGTGTGATCTCGAAAAAGTGTGGAGGTTGAGATGAGCGGATTTTGGGCAGAATATAACGAGAAGATGGAAGCCGGTGCTATTGGAAGCCAGAGCGACCTCCGCCGAGAGTTGGCTCTCTTGAACTGCAATACCCTCTTGTTCTTGTTGGGCAAAGAAGACTCGGAAGATGCAGCGTTTTTTGCCGAACTCACCACCGAACTCAAGGACGTGATCCGAGAGAATGGCGAGTCCGCACACATCCGAATCCGCAGCCCCGAAGGCTTCACCCCCAAGTTCACCTTGGGCAACATCCACAGAGGATTGCAGTCTCGCGGTGTCGAGCCAATAAGGCTCCTGTAGTCCTAGTCCTGTGTGAGTTCAGTCACTGAACTCACCAATCCCCCTATTCTCCGGTTTGCACCTCAAAATAGAACGGGGAGAAAGCCATTACAAGCGAACATTCCAAGACGGAGAAAGAAGAGATGAAAAGACGATTTGAAATGCCCCGAACCCTGACGCAAGGCGAACTTACTACCGAACTCCAGAAGAGTCTTATTGTGGACTCTCTGGTCCTGCTGAGCAGCATCGGTAGCTGTTGGTGGATCACTTTCCTCCTCAAGTAGGTGGACCCTACCAATCACTCTCTTCCCTACGAGCAGCCTCCAGCTGGATCAATTCCGGTGGGGGCTTTTCTGCATTGTCCACCGTCACAATAATCGGGGGAGTAAAGTGGGTTGTTGCCGTTTCGTCCCAATCCAAGCTTGCTCCCCTGACAATTATGGAGAAGTCTGTATCAGTGGTTGCATCACTTTCAGGTGCAGAGAGATCATAACACCAAGTTGCGAGTCTTCTGCTTGCGGTGGTCGATGATGCCATGGGTGGCAGAGGTGGAGTGAGTGTTACCTTCTCGCGTTTCTTTTTCTTGCCCCCGTATTTGCCCCCAGATCGATCTTGGAAGTATCTAGGGTCTCGACCCTTGCCGTGGTGACGTCTGTGCGTCCCGCCTCCCCTGGCTCCACCTTTTCCTTTTTTGCTCATTGCCCTACCAATCCGAAGATGACTTGCGGGACTCACTAAGGCTTCCCAAGAAATCGTGAGACTTCTCGTTTAAGGTTCTCTCCAAGTCTTCTCTTATCTTATTAGCACAATCTAGCAAGCGGTCCTTCGCAGCTTTCAACTCTTCTCGGAGGACTTCACCTTCGACGGTCTCGGTGATAGCGGCGACCCGCTCTTCCAGAGCTTTGAGTTGTGCTCGGACGTGCTCCGTAAGCTCTTCTAGTAAAATGTCCGCTCGTCTGGCGATCTCTGCGAGAACAGCTTCTGTTAATTCGCGTGCCTTCTCTGTGATGCGCTTCTCGAAGAACAACTCATTCCTGCTCCACCATTGTTCGAATATCGTCGCGTGAGCATCTGATGGATTGCTTGGTGTCAAGATACCGTGTGGGTTGGGAGTCCACGCCCACGGCTCTTTCGCCAACAGGGTCTTCGTGGGTTTTCTGAGAGGGTCTCTGAAGAGGGGGTATCGCCTGACGTCGGAGGGTGCTCTTTTCTTGTAACCGGAGAACATGTGTCTGGCGTAATCTGCAACATCCGCAGTAGGTTCCACGTCGATTCTCTCGATAGCTCTGTGAGCCCAACCAGGAATCCCCGGCTCTGGTACAGGTTCGGGATCGCGAGCGGATGCCTCCTTTCGCATCTCTTTCACAACCTCACTGATAAAAACGTCAGCGGGTGATAGCGAGGCGATAGGGAGCGGAGTGGGTGACTCCTTACCTCGACCACTCACTGCTGCCTCCTCTCCGGCTCTCTGCCGACCTGAGTTTGTCGATCGATAGAGGTGCCTCCTCGGCTTCTGTTTCGCTCTCCTCGACGCTCTCAGGTGCCGCCATGTCCTGAATAACCCAACCCGCCTCACGGAGTTTTTCGATATACTCCTGTATGATCTCATCCCGTTGGATCTTCCGGTGAGAGTCAAACGCGAAAACAACGGCACTAGAATGACACAGGTGGGGGAGCGGAGCGGGGAGAGCACGGGCGTAATGATCCATGCCTCCACCATACAGGCTTGAAAGCTTCGCGATAGCCGTTTCTCTGCTGAACCCTCTTTCGATGTCGTGCAGCATGTACCTCACGTTTGGAACAGGGATACCCTCGCCTCGTGCTACCGAGACAACTCTCGAACGAATCCGGTCTGGTAGTTCGCCAAGTGCAATCCCAATAGGGTGAAACTCCAAAGCAGAGCCCTTGGAGCCCCCATGCAGGGAAGCACGAAACATGGGCTCCTCCTCTCCCTCTATCTTAATAGCCTTGATCGATCGCTCCGCTGCTTTGACCAACTCGGACTTCTTTTCGGGAGAGGGCTCCGTCGATTCACCTTCGCTATCTTCTGTGTCCTTCTCGACCAGGTGTCTCCTCGTTGTGAGAAGAGGAGACAAGGAAGCCTTGGTCGCCAAGTCGGGAGCGGTCTCGACTTCTGCGACGATGACGGTGGCATTAGGGTCTGTCGCGGACAACAGGCGAATAAGAGCGTCCCGCTCCGGTGTTCCCTTTTTCAGTGCCAAGATAAGCTCGTTGGCACTCACGCGGTACTGCTCTGTCTTGGCACCTGTGCCCTTGGAGAGTGCTTCTCCGATGCTCCCTGCTCCTGTTGCGATGGGAGGCATGAATGGCTCGGTAGCTGCTTTCAGTGCCTCGGACAGATCCCTCATTTCAGGAGTGAGTTCTGTCAAAACTGCCT
>Ga0209128_1000018_pt1 | contig 135976 bp, 191 predicted proteins | sample ETNvirnome_6_100_FD_184072 | JGI IMG/M metagenome (GOLD analysis project Ga0209128, IMG submission 184072) | Marine viral communities from the Pacific Ocean - ETNP_6_100 (SPAdes) (version 2) | ecosystem: Environmental > Aquatic > Marine > Oceanic | place: Pacific Ocean | collected 2013-06-19
TCGTGGCGGCGGCGGAGCAGGCGGCGGTGGCGGCGGCGGAGCAGGCGGCGGTGGTAATCGTGGCGGCGGCGGAGCAGGCGGCGGTGGTGGAGGTAGAAATTACTAATGGCTAAATTTATTAACAGAAAAGAACAAGTAATAGATCTGAAATTAACGGGTTATGGTAATTATTTGTTTTCCATAGGAAAATTTGAACCAATTTATTATAGTTTTTTGGATGATAATATCATTTACGATGGCGCATATACCGGGCTTAACGAAAAACAAAATGATGTGGTTTCACGTATTAGAAATGATTCTCAATACATTGAAAGCTTGGTGATGTTCCAAGATGCAGAAAATCAATTTAACACCTTAAATACCGAAAACGAAAATGATGAAGATAATGATTATTTAGTTTATTTTCAAACCGACATAGAGCCTATGAGAATCGAACCTAGAGTTGATAACTATAGATTTGATGCAATGATCGGAGATGCTTACTTGGAGGGTGATACTCAGACCGCGCCGGCATGGAAAATTGTGGCGTTAGAAGGAACCATTGTTTCATCTTTCCAGAAAGATAACAAAAACCAAATTCGCATTCCTCAAATTAACATTAATCTCAATTATGTTAAACAAATCGAAGACTTCGATCCCAACGTTATATTAACGGAAGAAGATTTTAGAGAGATAGTGGTGACATCAGATCCCTTCGCGGATAACCGAGTCATAAAATTAGTAAGAGAAAATTTGTTAGTTTACGGAGAAGAAGTTAATACTGCTCTTTTGACGGAGAATTTTGAAATAGAGATATTTGAAGTAGATGCCGATGCTTATCCCAAAACATGGATTGATGGTTCGAGCAGAGATGCGTTGATGAGAAAATATTTTCCTAATGAGAATACTTCTATCCAAGGAGAATTAATGAAGACCATCGAGAGTGAAGATGGAACCCTTATGGCAATTCAAAAAGATGCGGAACATGCCACCAAAAACACTCAACTGACAACTAATTCTGTAGAATATTATTTTGATATACTTACTGATGCCGAGATCGATATTAAAAAGGCATGTAAAATAGCTAGCGAATTTAATAAAGATTCATATTATGTGGATTTGGATTTTGATTGCACTTCTCTGAGATCTACCGAACCAGAGGATGTGGATATATATGGAAAAGTAACGGAGCCTGAAATATGTCAATAACGCGTTTTTCTGGAGATTTAGTAACAAAGTTTGGGAAACTGATGCCCACTCCTTTCATAGAAAAGGTGGTAATCGATACATCTGCTTCAACCGGAGTGACGGAATTAAAAATAAATTTGGCGTTTTATTTTGATTTAAACGAATGGGGAGTTGGTAACTTTGCAGATTATATGAGTGACTTTACTACCGATCAATACGCGGGAATCGGCTTGCTATTGTGCATGCAAGAAGCGGATAGTCCCGATCGGGTTTATGATAATTTGGTAAGTGGCAAGTGGTCTATTTTAGAAGGAATATCTAACAGCTTTTTGGCCGGTGGAGAGAATTACGGCTTCAGCACAACTTATGAGGGTTCGGAGGTATACGGAGGGTCAATTAATGGTTTCCAACAAGTGTCGAAATCTAACTTATTCTTTTTAGATATAGCTCTGAGCAATTATGAAGAAGAGACTTTTTATGATGCTCAAAATAATCCGATAAAAAAGATAACTTTTAGAGATGCATCCTTACCTTTGGGTATATTCTATGACAACAACCCCGATACCAAACTTATAAATATGAATACCCTGGCGAACCTCCCGATGGGAGGTGATCCCCTTAGTGTCCTCGTGACTGCAAATTTTTTGAGCATAGCCGAGGTGGTTAGTTCTAGAATAGAAAAAATGGGATTATTGAGTTTTTCTTATGTCTTTGGAAATAGCGCCGAATCTCAAGGAACTCAAGGAACTCAGTGGAACACATATGTGGATGGAATGCTTCACGATCCTCCTTTGTTTAAAGCCGGAAGGAAAAAGGTTTTTGAATCTGGATTTTCAAATGCGGGATTTATTACATTAACAACCAACGGATCGTTGGTCACTTCGGAAGAAGATATTTTTATTAATCTAAATGGAGATGTGATTGATAATGTTATTCAATCATTGGATGGAGATTACTATGAGCAAGACGATACTCTTTTGGATACCATTCGTAGCGACATAGCAGAATTAGCATCTTTCACAACAGATGATTGGCAGCTTCAAAGTGTTTATGATAATATAAATTATATTTTACAACTTTACGGAAGTGATGTGTTTTTGTTGAGAGAACTTAATGAGTTTCGCAGAACATTTCCTGATAAATCTACCACCACTCCAGTGGGAAGGTTTTATAATGTATTTAGAAATAAGATAGCAGATGCTGACTTCTTAGTGAGAAAGGGGGTTCAAGTGAGACGTGAAATAATTTCTAATCCTCGCATTATAAATCTTCGTGAATCTATCTTCCAACAGAGTCAGGTTAGTGTGCCACTCCCATACTTCTCCATGTTGGAGAGAGGGGAAGCTTTTGATTATTACGCAGATGGCACCGCCGGAATCCCCACAACGTGGAATCGATCATATGCTTACATCTACCCCGGCGCAACCAGATATACGAGGGAAATGCTCAAAAAAGATAATGAATATTTATTTAAAGATTTTGGTTTTTTCTTTTTTGATTATGAAAAAGCCTTAAAATTTTACAGTAAAATTTCTCATATTTGTGATGTAACTAAGTTGGAAAATTTCTATGGAAAGGAAGTTGTTTCTTCCACTTACAGATTAAGAAAAGCCTCAGTTTATTTAAATATGTATAAAACTGCAGATGCTGATGGAACTATTCCGATATCTACAGGAGATGTGGTGCCTAATAAAGGTAACGATTGGGATGAGGTATTGAAAATGACATCTTTTTATAATACGAATCTCAATTTGTCTAATCCAGCCCCTCAGTCTTTTACGTTCCAAGTGGAACCGGGCAATGAAGAGTTGGCAGACGAGAGTTACAATGGGGGTCTGGGCAACCAGTGTTCTTATATTACATTGCGTGGCTTTCGTGCAGCCACATTGTCAGGGCTTGATGTTTCAAATAAACTATATAGACTTATGTGTTTTGAATTTCAGAAACTTAAAGTATACAAAGCCACCGGTCAGTCCAGTGATTGGCAAAGTGATTTTGAGGCTGTGACATCTTATGCTGATAATCGAAGATGGTTTTATGAATTCGAAGTTACCATACAGGATCGTAGCGAATTGTTATTTTATAAAATAAAACAAGACTTTGAAAATATAAAGGAATCCTTTGAACATTTTGCAGGCGGCGCAATGGAGTCTTGTTCGAGCACAATGGATGGTTTTTTGAGTGATTTTTTTATTGAGGGAGTGGAAGAGCGCTATAGAGACAACCCCGAAGAAGCCCCATGGAATAGGGCACCTCTTTTAATAGAATTTTATGATGATTTGTTTTTTGATAGATATAGTGGAGATATAGATAAAATCTATAGGGCGGCCGCAAATTCTTCCACAAAACTTAATCCCAAAGCTACCACAACGGAGCAGTTGAGTTTATATCTAGATAGAATTAATTCACTTGACGGCATAATAACAGGAGAAGGATCTGAATCAACAGATATAACGCCTCATAGCGTTTATTCTGCAATCCCCGGGATATCTACGCCGACGGATTATGTAGTAAATAGCGAAATTGTCTTTGGGAGAAGAAGCGAAGATGCGACAGAAACTAGTTGCTATACGGTTACAAACTTAAGACCATATCAAGATATAAGCAACATTGGGATGGCTGCGGCAGAACAAGTAGTCCAAACAGGAGTCTCACAAATATCGATGGGGAATGATGCAATAAACGTTATTTCTCCGGAGAGATGTTCTCTTCTTGATTTCATGATGATAACGTGTGGTTATGCCGGCACAGGTTTATGGAGCGCTTACTCCGCATGCGTGGAAGCCCCCGGCTCGCTGGAACAATGGTGGAAAGGCTACCCAGAGTCGGGCACTGCGGACATTGGGATAAGTGGTGTGTGGACCCAAAGATTTTTTGCAACCAGGTATTGGTGGAAGGCGGCACAAGATTGGGAAGTGGAAGCAGCCGATGTCATTGTTGGTTTTGATAAGAAAGTGTGGGGAGGTGATTTAAATGGCACAATTCCATGGGCATGGAACACTGATGAGTTTGTTTCGAGCGGAGTGTGGGATTATTTTAAAAAATATTTTGTAGCCCAAAAGACGGGAGACAGCTATGCGGATTTTGATGAGTTTGCGACACATCTGAGTGAAAGCTTGGCTAACACGAGCTTAACCCCAGATCAGAGAAAACATACCCGCAAAGATTTGTGGCGCACCTTTTTATCAGAACAATTTGAGAGAGTCAAGGGATCGGGCGCCCCGTTAAGAAACTTTTATGATGCGATACTGTATGCCTCAACGCATTTTGCAGACAGTTTAACGGGAGATGGAGATTATGAAAAATTTGAAGAATTATTTGCGGGTGCAGTAGGTTTCGGAGGCACCGGCACCTGGGACACCGAAGACGTCCATGGCACCAATCATGATTGGGCTGAACAAATGAGAAGCCTAGTTATCGACATTGATATGGCGTTTGTGCAAGAATATGGTGCCTGAAATTAAAGGAGAGAGATTATGGCAAGAAGAAATGTAACTTTAAAAACTATTTCAAATCAAAGAAACAATACCACACCTAGACGAAGAACGGTATTCGTGGGAGGTCAAGAGGTTGCCAATGAGAAAACAGTTGTAAAGGCAGCAGCCATGGTAAATAAATTAGTATCTAATAAAATAATTCCACCCCCTTCGCGAGAGCAGATGGGTGATCTTAAACAATTTTCTAATTTAGCTTTGTTTGGGGTAAATATCACTATTCGTGACGATATCGGCAGTGACTACAGTTTATTGGAACAACAAAAGAAAAATAATTTATTGGAGAATACCAATATTGTAAACCCAAGTCTTAAGAATTTAAGTAATGAACTTCAAGATCCACAAAAAGACAAATTTGTTAATAAAGAGGATCCGTTTTTTGAATTAGATGATGAGCCTGCATCATTTATGAGAGAACAAGAGGTAGTTTTAAAAAAACAAACAGCAAAAGATGTTACCAAGATCGCGGCGGATATTTTTGATCAAAATAATCCTTTTAAGCATGGAAATACAAAAAATTTAAAACAATTTCCTAAATAGGAAATGGGGGGAGTATAAAAGATGACATGGCCATGGGAAGACATAAATAAGGCAGTTGAACAGGTAGCTGAAGAGATCGAAGAACAAGAAAAAACAACAGCAACAAAATCAACAACAACGAAAGCTGGCGATGCCGGTGGTTCAGATGCTGATGAAGATGGTGGAATACTCCAACAACTAGAAGAAACATTGGAGTGGATGGACAGCCACTCCACCACTTCCTCGGGTGCAGATATATTAGGATCTTCCGATTCGTGGCAAATAGGTAACAACAAATTTATTATGGGTTTTGATCCAGGTCAAGGTTCATCACCCGACGTGGTACAATTTGTGCATGGTCACCGAGTGTTGGATCCACCCACTGCAGGTGACGATATCTTTGAGTGGTATAGCTACGGTGGATTTAATAGCAATCCTACCGCAGCCGCAAGCTCACAATCAGGCCCAAATCCTGGATGGTTGTTAACCCCCAGCCGTCCCGACCCCGAATTAGTTAATGGATCAATGACTATTTTACAAAATACACAACTCGATGTTGATACTGCTGAGAGCAAAATAGATTATTTTCCCTTTTCAGCATCGGATGATATGTTTGTTGACACAAGAAATATCGGAAGCTCCTTAATTATTACTTACACAGATGTTGAAAAGTCTTTAATAAATGAAACGTTTTCGTTTCCATCCAATATGTCGTTAACAGACGAAATGGATCGTATAATCAGAGAAAGAACCGGCAATGTGATGAAATCTTATAATGTGCGCAGAAATTCTTTTATTAAAACCAAAAAAGCACCTTCCTTAACGCAAATTAATTTTAGTTCTTTAGATATTTCCACCCCTATAACTACCATGTCCACACCATCTTCTACGTCTACCGGACGAGGGTATTAGCATGAGTAACTGGCGGACTAATAATAACAGCGGTACCAACACCAGTTCTGGCATCGGCGCCGATCGACCAGGCCATGGTCGATCAGCCGATCGACCAGCAGGTAGCCTTTCGAGTGATTTGACCGAACAAATCCATAAAAACGAAGAAGAAACTGATCGGCCGCTTTCCCTCCTGCCCGGATCCGGGCCTGGAGGAAGGGATAGTGGCGAGGAAGAGAGGGAAACCCACCAACAAAGTTTTGGTATGACGAGCGATGGTGGCGGTGGCGGAAACAACGGAGCCGATGGTGGCGGTGGCGGAAACAACGGTACCGAGGGTTGCTCTGCAGCGGCCGCCGGCGTGGGTGGGCGCAAACTATTGTATTATTCCCCCACTTTGGCTTCTGGTTCATCCGACAAGTTAAGAAACGCTTTCGGTGGAAACTATCAAATTGTGGAAGATGTGGGGAATTTCGTAGCTACCCTAGAAAGCACCAACACTTCTTATGCTTCTCAGTGGGCCCCCACCGATTCGCTGATTTCGGAAACCTATGTTTTAGATGCAGAGGATCAGGTAGCGATATCTTCTGAATTAATTTACAATTCTGTTAAAACACCGATATTGTTTGTGGGAGATGAGGGAAAAATAAACGATGATTTGGAATGGGAAACTTTTATTATAGGGGGAAGTTATTCTACTTCGGTTTATGACGGCATTTCTACTTCTGCCGTATTTGATGGGCTGTATAATGAGATAACCATTCCTTATGAAAAATTAGAATCTAAAATACTAAAAGCTTCTCGTGGGATCTTTGCTGGTGTAAATAACTTTACAACCATTGAAAATCAATATCAAACGTATCTGTCGTCTGTAGAAGAGAAAGGTTCTTCAATTTATGAATTGCCTAATTTTTATTTTTTGTCAACGCCATCCAATGTTAACTTGGTTTATGATGATGATGTTAAGAATTATTTAAACTTAGAAGGTCAATATACAGAAACCGATCTCGAGAAATTATTTATAGCAGAACCATTCAGTTGGCCCGCAGTGCATGAATCGGTTACTACTTTGGATCAAGATACATACGATGATACCCGTCATAATATTAATGAATATTTTCGAAAATGGGGAGCAACCGACTACTCTAGCTCCACAGATTCATATATCTCACAGAGAATGAAAAATATTATTTTTGATAGAGATTTTATTTCGAACCTCGATGTAAGTAACGTCGACTTAATGCCTTTTTATATCAACGTTAATATTCCCACCTTTGCTACATCACCGAATTCCGGATTATTATCAGCTATGATAAATCGAGGATTTGATAATATGTTTTTGTCTATTCTTAAAAAGAATTTTGTAGATGAAACCCCTCAAGAAATGCCCCTCGCTGTTCGTATAGAGCAAGATGGTGAAGAAGAACATTTGAATGAGACTTTTCGATGTGTAGATCTAAAAAAGGTATTTTTGAACGAGATGTCGTTGGATTATCCGGATATGTCAGATGTGTCTTTTTTAACTAATTCCCCTCTTCAATACAACTTGTTGACTTCCGAAGCTCGATATAGAAATTTAAGAACCACCAGAACATCACTAACTCTTCAAGCGATTCTTAATGAGATAGATTCTTTCGGAGGACCACAATTCCCAATGCCAACATTGATGAGTTATGAATCTTGGTCATTGAAAGATTTTTTAAATATTTCCTCTCATTACGCAACTCATTACGCAACTGGAGTTAGGGATGTAGTAGCGTACCGCATAGAAAAGATGGGTACAGAATTGGGCGATGGAGGAACAGCTAGCTCAACAGTATTGCAGAACTTCTTTTTTCTCAACAACAACGATGGAGAAGAGATTCAACTATATGATTCACAAGTTCACTATGGAGCCGAATATACTTACAATATCTATCTATATGTGGGGGTTGTTTCTTATAAATATAAATATGAAAATTTTGCTATTTCCCAAAAGACCGGTCTTGCGGATCCAGATAATGCGACTTCTGACCGTTGCTTGAGGCTTTATAGCCCTGCAACCAATGAGCCTGTAGATTCTCAATGGAATAAAATGAAACTCTCGACGACTGGCCCAAATCCGATGAGGGCTTTGGGAACGGAATATTCCAGTATGTCAGAAGCACTTTCAGACAATGACTATGTGGCAGAATGTATGCTGGAAGTGGAACCATACGTTAAGATTTATGAGATTCCTATTCATTCTAAAACTTTATCGATTATAGATAACCCACCCCGACAAATTGACATTATCCCTTTTCAACGAAAAGACAACTCTCAAGTCATTGGATTCTTTGCGGAAAAACCCGCTCCCCTCAGCCCTATAGATGGCAGCCTTTATCCTACTCCGTTAAATATTACCGAAGAGGAATTGAGAGTATCATATTTGGTATCTAATAATCTATTGGAAGATGAGGTAATTGCGGCATCTTCGGTTTCGGCGCTCTCTCATGTGCAAATATTTCGTTTAGAAGAGAAACCTACACAGATGAGTGATTTTGATGGAGCGATGATAGCGCAAAAAGATTTACGTTTAAAGCAGCGTATATATCCCCAAGTGGAGGAAGATGGTTTTAGATCGACCACTCAAACTTCCGATGTGTGTTTTTACGAAGAGAAAATCCATGTTAACAAAACTTATTATTATGCTTTTCGTTTTTTAAATGAGCATGGCATGCCTGGGAGATTCAGTTCGATTCAGGAACTAAAGCTCGTGTCGGATGGGGGATATAAATATTTGGAATCTAATTCGATTTTACAATCTGAGTTAGCCGAAATTAGTGAAACTCAGAACCCTTCCATATCTTTCAAAAAGATATTCGAAATTATTCCTAACATTAACCAGATTCAGTTCGATACTTCTGATGTTGATTTTACAGACACAGCTTTTAACCAGTTTGAAAATATAAATGTGGGAATGCCCGATGTGGATAAAGTGTGGGGAAAAACTTTCAAAATTAGAATGACTTCCAAGAAGACGGGAAAGAAAATAGATCTCAATGTGACTTATAATTTAAAGGATTCGGTGTAATTAAGATATGGCTTTTCAAGATAGTTGTGGAACAATAATATTAGATGCGGTTTTGACTGACATTGGTCGTCAAAAGATGGCAAGGAACAAATTTGAAATTGAAAAATTTGCGTTAGGAGATGACGAAGTAGATTACTCTATTAATAATGGAGGATCCGGAGATAATTTTCAATTACTTGATGAATCGGCGACCCCCATATTGGAGTCATTTGGTAGCCCCTTGGCTAATATCCAGCATGGATTAATGGATTTGAATTATCGCACAGATGTGTGGTATATTCCTCAGTTTTTTATAAACCAGCGCCTTGGAAGCGCATGCAGGTTGTATGATACTCGTTACTATTTATCAGTTAATGATGAGACTACCACGAAACTTAAATCTGACTTAGGTCAGGAATTTATTCTTGAAAACAATATGTTATCCCATAATTTTATTTTTATAGAATCGGGAATAGTTGTTGATTCTCCTACTTTGGATCAAAGCCCTGCGGGAAAAGAAAGATTTATTACCAATTTAGGTCTTTATGATGAATATATTTTTGTATATTGTGACAAAAGGGTCGTCGACAAGCTTCTTGTAAACCCATCAGATTCATTTTTTAAAAATGATAGTAATAATAATTTATATTTGAATGTGGTTCCATTGCGGGATTCGATAAAAATTTCTTTGCCCCCGCCAATTGAGAATTACGAAACGTTCAAGGTGAAAACAATCGACAATCAAGTATTTGATGATAATAATCCTTCGGCGCTGTCTGCTGTGGAGGGCCCTCGTGGGATTGCTTTTGCAATGAATATTAAAATTAACGATAGATTGGTAAACGATTCATCTTCCACTCGTGATCAAAGGTATAATCTTTTTGGGTTGACAGATCAGTCTTTGTTCGGAGGAAGCAATAATTACGATTATATCGATACCAATATTATGATAGAAGGTGCCACGACCGGAGTGCAGAAAATCATCTCCCTTCGGATTATTCGCTATTCCGGCACCTAGACCATTTTCTTTTCGAGAAAAGGAATACAAATGAAAATAGAACTATTTATGTAAAGAGAGGTATAATAAATGGCTTTTTTAGACAATTCGGGCGACATTATTTTAGATGCCGTTTTAACAGAGGTGGGACGCAAGAGGCTTACTCAGACCACCATCAATGGAGGGACGAGTGCTAATATTACTCATTTTGCGTTAGGCGATGATGAAATTAACTATTCTCAATATAACTTGAACGCAGCGTCTGGATCTAATTATGCAGATTTGGAGATTTTACAAACTCCGATTTTGCAAGCATTTACGATGGGAAATGCTAATATCAATTATGGACTGATGTCGTTAACGAAAACCGACATTCTTTATCTTCCTTCTTTGAAGGTTAATTCTTTAATGGGAGGTAATTTTAAGCCATTAAATACTTTTAGTAATATCTTTTATTTTGCTGTTAATGCAAAAACGTATGCCACCCTTAAAGATACGGAAGTTAATATTGGAATAAATCAAATTGGCTATGCTTATAATGCCGGCGCATCTCCTTTTGTCTTTATTGAAGGAGGTTTGAACACCCCTCTTTTGCAAAAAGATGCTAGCAACAAAGCCTCCTATATTGAGGCAGGCAACATTTCTAATCGCGGATATACCATAGGTATGGATAATCGATTAGGAGTTCCTTACACAAGTAATGGCGCTGGAACTTTTGCTAATAACAAAACTGATGGAACTGATATGAGGGGAGGCTTTGCGGTAAGTCAAAAATCACCTCTCGGGAGCACCACAAGCGCTACTGGAATTAAAAACTACAGTTTTTATCAATCGGCAGCAGTGAACAATGGGATTGTGCAACCAGACATCAATGGGCCGGCATCCACCCTATCTGCGATAGAGGGGCCGGGAGATACAGTAACTTGCTTTAAAGTGGTGGTAAAGCCGAGTCTTCGAACCGACGGAACCGCCGGAGGTGTTCGCGATGTTCTGTATTCTCAGATTGGCTCATTGAATAAGACGGCAGCTTCGCTTGGTTTGAGTGGAGATGCTAGTAGAACTTATGATATTATTGATACGATGATATATATCAACGGATCAAATACCGGTGGAACGATTACGTTACCCGTAAGAATCATTAGACAAACCGCATAAAATTAATACGGAGATTTATCAATGCCAGTAATAGACATGTCACCAATTGACCCTGTTAGCGATGTGACAACTACAACCACCTTACTTCACGAAGTTATTCCGCTGACTGGTACTATCATTAGCGGAACTTATGGAACTTTCCCTGACGAGAATAACATTAAGAACTACACCCATGGAATGTTTCAGTCGGTTTATGACTATCCATATCTTAGTTCTTCGGCTAATCATATTTTTGATATTACAGCCGGATATGATGAAGAGTCTGATTATTCTGGTTCTACATCTGTACAGAACACCAAGAAGATCAATTTATACAATCAGTTCGCCCAGCTTTTGCTAGGATATACTTCCTCGACTGCTGACACAATTCGTAAATTCGAAAGCGATTTGAATCTGGATGGGGTGGGAACGATGAATGAGGTGTTTTTCTTATCATTTTCTCGCCTTCTTACAAAAGATCAAATCAAAAGAAACTCTTTTACTATAGCAGTGGGAACCGGTTCTTATGATAATGCGATGCAGAAAATAGTAACTTTGACGGATTCGCAAGCATCCTATGGAACAGATGGTGGAGTAGGAAGTTCGAACGGGGGAGATTACGGAGTGCTATATACCAGCGGAAACGAAGCACATGGTGTTGTCTTTTATCAGGCAGGCATTGTTGTTTTATCGGCTTCTGTGTTTGCTGATGTGACGGATTTTAATACATCTGGCACGAATGCCGTAGCTGCCACTCTAACCGGATCTAGCATTAGTGGTGCATGTGATGCCTTAAGGCACCGCATTCAAAATATCTCATATAATAATACTACGGAAATTAATTCTACAATTTATTTCTGTCGCGTTCCGCATAATAAATTCAATTATAGTTCCAACCCAACGTATGTTTCGGGAAGCAAAATAAGAGTGAAGAACGTCGCGTCAGATAATCCTGTTTCCTATATTACTACGATAGGGTTATATAACACCATTGGCGAATTGTTGGCAGTAGCTAAACTTTCTGAGCCGCTTAAGAAGTCTCCCACCAACGACATCACAATTAGGGTGAGATTGGACTATTAGATGTCTCTAAAGAAGTTCGGTAACAAAGATGTCTTTGTTAACACGATGCGGGCTTTTCCAACTTGTGACTTTGTTGTATTTGACAGCAAAGTGATCTATAATAGTGTGCCTGCTCAAAGTGGCGCGCGAAATTATCAAGTTCGGAACGTTTCATCCAGTAAGGGGTTCATTAGCCTCTATGAATATAATATTGATAGACCTTGGGTAGACACCGGAAGAACGGTTCAAACAGCAAGTATTGCCGACACCGGTCGTATCTATCCGTGGATTTCAAAAGATAGCGCAAGATCTAGTTTTAAAACAGCGAACAGTTTTCAATCTTCGGATTCGACGACCTACAATAACGAATTTCAATATGGGGATGTTCTCACGAATGTTTATCCTTTAAAGGCTTCTATTAGCCGGGAATACATCACTACCCCATCCTCTTCGGGGGGAACTTATAATAAACATTTTGTAGCTTTAAAAAATAGGTTAAATTTTTATTCTCTACGATCTGAGCATTATAAAGTTAATTCTTCATATGGAAATAAAAATATTCAAACCTTGAATATGGTATCTATCCCTAGTATTTTTTATGGATCGCGTATCTATCCAGGATCGATGTCTTTAAAGTGGTATTACACAGGATCCTTGGCGGCAGAATTACAGGATTCAAAACAAAACGGCGAACTTATTCAGGTTGGGCCGCCAGGATCCGTAGGTTCTGGATCGGTGGCGGGCGTGGTGATGTATGATGAGGGAATCATTATCCTCACTGGCTCGTGGGCGCTGAACGGAGAATCTCTAACTTTGAGAACAGCCGGCGGCAACGATTCGCCGAAGTGGGTCTATTTTGGCGCAGGGATGAATGATGGCGTTACCCAAGCTACTGCCAATTCTAACATGATTAACGCTTCTTTTGGAATGTCATTCAAAGGACAGACTGAAACCCAAGTAATGACAATGTTTGCACATGCTCGGCGTGGCGAGGTAAATTATTCCAACAACCCCACATTCCTTCAATATGGTCAAACTAAAACTTTCCATACCTCATCTCATGTTTATGAAGAATCTAAAGATATTCAATTGAAGAATTTTGTAAGTTCTTCTTACAGTCATTATTCCGCTTCTTTTGAGAGACAAGTGTTTATCTCTCGAGTAGCACTCTATGATAAGAACAAAAATTTAATTGGGGTAGCAACTTTGGCGAACCCGGTTCTTAAAAAAGAAGCAGAAGATGTATCTTTTAAATTAAAACTTGATATTTAGAAATAAATAGGTTATAATAGAGTATGATATTAGGCGTAGACGTTTCCACTAGCATAACAGGATTTGCCGTTGTTGACAAGAATGGCAAAATAGTTGATATAGGCGCATGTGATCTTCGTAGATATAAAAGCTTTTTTGAAAAATGCTTACAGATGAGAGAGTTTACTTTAAATCTTTCAGAAAAACATTGTATTGATTGGGTTGAGAGGGGAGTAGAGCACATCTATGTTGAACAGCCATTTACTTTTTTTAACTCAGGTGGCTCTAGCGCTAAGACGATGGCATTGTTGCAACGCTTTAATGGGGTGGTTTCTTGGATGTTATACGAGACATTCGCCCGAGAGCCCAATTATGTGGGTGCAACCCAGGCACGAAAGAAAGTTGGAATTAGTGTTCCCCGGGGCATCAAGGCGAAAAAAGTTGTGATGGAACACCTGCTGACGACGGATGAAGATTTTAAAGTAGAATATACCAATCATGGGAACCCCAAGCCTGTATATTTTGATATGGCAGACGCGTTAGTTATTGCTCGCGCCGGATTAATTATAGAAAAAGAAAATATCTCTTGACATACATACTGATAGATGTTATATTTGTTCATGAGGAAATATGAACAAATCACAAGCTAAGAAGATATTACATGAAGCATTTGGATACTATCACGATAAGGGTAGCGAACTTCTCTTTACGTGCCCCGCGTGTCGCCATCACAAACGTAAACTATCTGTTAATTTGGATAAAAATGCTTTTAAATGTTGGATTTGTGATTACCGTGGTCGTAGCCTTCGGCATCTTATTCGGCGGTTTGGAACTCATACACAGTTACAGAAATGGGACCAAATCTCATCTCGAAGCGATCTTAGTCAGTTTGATGTTTTGTTTATGGATCCAGGTCGGAATTGTGATCGACAAAAGTTATCTCTCCCTAGAGAGTTTCAAACTCTGACATCTCGCAAGATTCCGGCTACGGGTCAGTATGCGTATAATTATTTATTATCGCGTGGCTTAACTCGTTCAGATATCGTTCGATGGAAGATAGGATATTGTTTTAGTGGAGAATATCGAAACAGAATCATTATTCCTTCGTTTGATGACGATGGGGATGTCAATTATTTTATTGCGAGATCTTATACCAAAGACTCCTATAAATATAAGAATCCCCGCGCCTCTAAAGATATTGTATTTAATGAACTTTATGTCGATTGGAACAAAGATTTAACTTTGGTCGAGGGTACATTTGACGCAATTGTTGCGGGAAACAGCATACCTATATTAGGAAGCACATTGCGTTATGATTCCCGTCTGATTCAGAAAATTGTGTTAAATGATACCCCGGTTTATATGGCTCTCGATCCCGATGCGGCAGAAAAAGAAAGAAAGATTATCTCTACACTTCTTAAATATGATGTAGAGCTTTATAAAATAGATGTATCGGGATATGAAGACGTGGGGTCAATGTCGCATGATATATTTGTGGAACGAAAACGGAATGCTATGTTCGTGGATCAAGAAGAATATGTTCTGCGAGATATGTTGTCTGCAATTTAATCCTTGACAGATCTATTCTGACGTGTTATAATATCTTAACGGATAGATCCGTTTGGAGGGTATTTGAAGTTTGCGCATATTAGCGACACTCACATTAAGAATTTAAAATATCATTTTGAGTATCGCGAAGTCTTTCGTCAACTTTATGATCGACTTAAAAAAGAAAAAGTAGATTACATTATTCATTGCGGCGATATCGCCCACACCAAGACTCAGATATCGCCTGAGTTTGTGGAGATGTGTTCTCAGTTTTTTCGTAATTTAGAAGCAATTGCTCCTACTTATATAATTTTAGGAAATCATGATGGTAATTTGAAGAACAGCAGTCGTCAGGACGCACTAACGCCTATTGTGGAGGCGTTGGATTTGCCTAATTTGCATTTGCTTAAAAATTCTGGCGAGACTATTTTAAATGATGAGTTTTGTTTAAACGTTTTATCAGTTTTTGATCGCGATCGATGGGTTACTCCTACCGATAAAGATAAAATTAATATTGCTCTATATCATGGCTCTATTTCTAACTGTAAAACGGATATGAATTGGGTGATGACAAAGGGAGAAGATACCTTAGACATTTTCAAAGATTATGATTTTGCAATGTTGGGGGATATACACCGTCGTCAATTTTTGGATGAAGAAGGTCGTATTTGGTATGCGGGCTCTACCGTTCAACAGAATCACGGAGAGACAAACGATAAGGGTATTCTCATTTGGAAGATCACTTCCAAAGATGAATGGGATATCGAGCCTATTGTTTTAAAAAATCCTAAACCTTTTATGACTATCGAGTTGACCCCGAAGGGGAGAATGCCGCATAATGTAAAAGTTCCCGTTGGCGCTCGCCTGCGTTTGGTAAGTAACAACAACTTGCCTCTGGCAACAATGCGCAGAGCAATGCAGATAGCTAAGCATCGCTTTAATCCGGAGAGCATATCTTTTCTTAATCGTGCTGCCGGCCAACGAGGGAATGTTGAAGAGATTACCAATGATTTAAAAGTAGAAAACTTACGTGATCCTAAGATACAAGAAGAGTTGATGCGTAAATATCTTAAAGAATATCAAGTAACAACCCAGACACTAACACGCATCTACGAGATTAATCGACATTATAACAAATCTATTGAAAATAGTGAAGAGATATCTAGAAACATTAACTGGAAACTTAAATCTTTTAAGTGGGATTATCTGTTTAATTATGGCAAATCCAATCATATTAATTTTGACAGTCTTCATGGCATTATTGGTATTTTTGGAAAGAACTTTTCTGGCAAAAGCTCTGTTGTTGATGCTGCGCTTTATACCTTGTTCAACACAACATCCAAGAATGAAAGAAAAAATCTAAATGTCATTAACCAAAATCACACCACAGGTTGCGGAGAACTTGTTATTGATATAGGAGAAAAGAGATACACTATTAGCCGAGAATCTGAAAAGTATACAAAACGCCTTAAAGGTGAAGAAACCCTTGAAGCAAAAACAGAATTGAATTTTGAAGTTTATGATATGGTCACAGGAGAAACAACCTCATTAAACGGCAATACTCGCAACCAGACCGACGCAAATATTAGAAAGCACTTTGGGTCTATTGAAGACTTTTTTGTCTCTTCATTGGCATCTCAACATGGCGCGTTGGCATTTATTGATGAGGGATCGACTCGTCGTAAAGAAATCATCGCCAAATTTTTGGATTTGGAAGTCTTCGATAAAAAGTTTAGGCTAGCTAAAGAAGATTCAGTAGACATGAAAGTTCTCCTAAAGAAGCACCAAGATAGAGATTACGATTCCGAAATTAGCGAACTTCACCAACATTTGGCAACATATAAAGAAAATGTAGAGATTAATAAGCAAATTTGCACTACGTTGCGTGAAGAAGTAAAAACAATTCAAGCATCGGTGGCAACGGTTAATGAAACAATCAATTCTATTCCTAATAAATATATTGATATTACTAAACTAAAAAAACGCAAAAGAGAACAAGAGACAACAATTGCTGTCATTCATAGTAAAATTGTTGAGTCATCTAAAGAGATCGATCTCAAAAAATCCGAAATTGTAATTGCTGCGCGCTTATTGGAAGTGGTTAATATCGAAGATTTAGATGAAAAACAAATAGAAATACAACAGGTTGGGGAAAAGGAAGTAAAATTCTTAAAAGAATTAGAAGAGATAGAAAAGAAACGAAAATTACTTGATGGAATTCCTTGTGGTGAGTCGTATCCTACGTGTAAATTTATTCGCGATGCTAACATTGCTGTGGCATGCCAAGAGTTAGTGGAAGGAGATTTAAGATACGCTACAAAACGATTAAAAATACTCAATCCTCAAGATGTTGAGCGTGAAATATCGGATTATAAAAAGTTACAAACGCAAATTGCCACAACTGAAAAAACTATTAGCGAGTTGAGTTTGGAAAGAGAGAAGAATAAAGGCACCAAGGTTACTTTAGAAGCGAGATTGAAAGATGTTATATCACAAATCGAAGAATATAATTCTAACAAAGAAGCTATCGAAAATATAGAACGTCTTCTTCAGTTGAGAGTGGAGCATGACCTCAAAGCTGCTGCGAAGGAAGATAAAATATGCACGTGCGACAACCAAACACTCGAGCTTGTTAAATTAGTAGGATCGTGTGAACAACAAATAGAAAACCTCCAACAACAAAAACAGGAACAAAAACACTTACAAGAATCTTTCTCTGCATACGACTTGTTTATGAGATGTATGCACCCTAATGGTATTGCTTATGATATTATCAAAAAGAAAATACCAGTAATCAACCAAGAGATTGCTAAGATTTTAACTAATATTGTGGAATTTGAAATAATTTTTGAGAGTAGTGGGAACAAATTTGACATCTTTATAAAACACCCTCAACATGATGCGCGCCCCATTGAAATGGCATCGGGATCTGAAAAAACAATGGGAGCCATGGCTATTCGTTTGGCACTGTTAAGTGTCTCTTCTCTTCCCAAGGGGGATTTGTTTATTTTGGATGAACCGGGTACGGCATTGGATGAAGAAAATATGGAGGGATTTATTCGGATCTTGGCACTAATTAAGGTGTATTTTAAAAATGTGCTTTTGATTTCTCATCTAGATTCTCTTAAGGATTGTGTAGATAGACAGATTATAATAGAAAAGAACAATGGATATGCCAAGGTTAACCAATGACTAAGAAAAAGAAAGAAAATAAAAACGAATTTGACTTTCTGCCACCAGCAGAGCTTCCTCCTTCTTTTACTCAGGAGAAGGATCACTATCACGAAAAAGTGGCTGCTGAAGACTTTGGAATGGTTGAAGACTTCGGTCTTCAAATGGAATATTCTGATGAAGACTTGCTTCCAGATAACACTGCACCGTCTTCTTTAAACATTGGATTTGTGGGCGTGGGCGGTGGTGGCAACAAGATGGCTAATTCTTTTATTGAATTAGGATTCAACAAAACAATCTTAGTTAATACTACTGGAAAAGATATTCCTAAAAACGTTACCGAAGATCATGTGGTATTGATCCCCGATTCTGATGGAATTGGCAAAAATACTGAATATGGAAAAGAAGTGCTAGCCCAGAACGGTGCTGTCGTGGAAGATGCGTTACGAATTAAATTTGGCAAAGTAGACTGGCTTTTTGTTTGTGCAGGGGGTGGCGGTGGAACCGGATCTTCTGTCGCCGCACTGCATCCCGTTTTCGAAAGATACATGCAATCTGTGCAGGCGGGTGGAAAAGTAGTGTATGTCGTTTCTTGGCCCACGGCACAAGAGGCACTTAATCCCACAATTGCTAAAAACGCTCTCACTCTTTTAAATGATGTGTCTAAGTATCCCAACATTGTATTAGATAATGAACGCGCCACCCGCTTGTTGCGCGGAAGAATTGGGATGCTGGGGCTTTATCCTGTGGCTAATACTCAATTTGCGAAATCTTTTGCGCAAATTCTTAAACTCTCCACCGAAGATTCACCGATTCAGTCCTTCGATTCGAAAGATTTGGAAACCTGTATAGGGCAAAATGGTCGTGGCTTTATTGGTTCGACCATGATAAAAGATCCAAATACCGGAAAGCTTGGATCGATGATTCTTCATAACTGTATGAACCGATCGGCTTGTCCTCCACCAAAGGGAAAAGCTGCTGCCGGCTCTCTCATTCTGGTTGCATCCGAAGAGATGGTTGCGGATCCAAGAGTAAGCAAGCATTTAGAATCAGCGATCGCATACGTTGGTGGAAGATGTGAAACACTTTTTTCAGGTGTTTATGTGCGACAGAACGTGCCTGGGTTGATTGCTATACTAGGTATGAGTGGGTTGCCACAAGGAAACTAACTATGAAACTAATAATGGAAAATTGGAATAAGTTTGTGAATGAGGAAGAAGCTTCAAAACCAAAATTAATTTTCTTGATTGGTCCGCCATCGGTTGGAAAGAGCCGTTGGGTTGCAGATAATATGTCAGGAGATTCTTTAATTCTCAATCGAGATGAGATGGTTGAAAAAATTGCTCTAGAAAGCGGCGTGGGAACTTATGACGATATGTACAAAAGACCGCCAAAAGAAATATTGCCTACCCCGTTACCAGAGCCGCAAAACCAACAAGCAGTAAAGCAATATTTAGCGTCTTTACAAGCAATTGCAGATAAATTTAATAATGAAAATCCCGAGCAAACAAAACAATTTGGACCAGTTGAGCCTTTCACGGTCGAAAATTATATTAAAGCACTAACCCCAAGAACCGAAGGGGGGTGGGGAGTTCCGGCGGCTGTTTTTGTTCCCCTATATTATCCTAAGATTAACACGACAAATGAAACCATCAAAAAGCAATTTGAAGAAGCAAGAGCTTCTTACGCTAGAGACACAAAAGACGTTGTGATAGATATGGTTAATATGTCTCTTGATGAAAGAGCAGGTCACCGCGTAGAGATGGCTAAAGCAATTGCAGAGACCCCTGTTGATAGTGTTGAAGAAGCGCGCCAAATTATTGATGATAAATTTGATCAACAAGCATATGTGTTCGCAAATAGTTTGGAAGGATGGAGCGATGAAGAAAAAGAAAAAATTATACAAAGCGCCGAATTGAGAGCAAAAGAAATAGCATCAGAACCGGGAAGATCAAAAACAATACCCCCTCACGCATTTAATCGATTTTTTAATAGCTACGTGCCGCCATCAAAGTCCGAAGGATATTCAATAATAAAAGTGGTTGGCATACCGGCCTTAACACCAGAAAGGGGATTTTAAAATGAAAATCACGAAAGCACAACTTAGAAAGATTATCGAAGAAGAAATCCAAGAGACGCGGATGGGCGGCTTGGGAGGAATGCTCTCGGGAGAAAGTCCCGGCTTTAATCCCGAAAGAGTGGCTGGCGCCGATCCTATGGATGTACCAACCCTTCGAGGTTCTGTTGAGGATAGGCTTGATAGTTTGGAAGAACGATTTGGTGGTATGGCATCCGATCTACAATGGATACGGAACAAACTGAGTACACCAGAGGGGCCTTTGGACGAAGAAGAGGCAAAACGAACAGCTAAAGGAAACATTACTCAAGATACGCGCGAAAAATATGCGACTGTCGGTGATGATGGGTTTCCTATTTTTGATAAAAAGTCTGCGGAAGCAGCGATAGATACGCGCGGCCATGCGTCTGAGGAAGATCAAAAAAAGATTATCAACAAGGCTGCTAAATATGCCCCCGCCGCCGCAAAGAAAGCAAGAGAAGTTGAAAAGAAGAAATGAAAATCTCCAAGTCCAAACTTGAACAGATCATTCGTGAAGAATTGGCTAACTACTTGTCTATGGACGAAGGGAGGCCTGGGTATGTCGCAGGTCATTATATGGGTAAAGTCTACAAGCGCGATGACGATCTTGAAGTAGATCCAGAAGTCGACCCTTACGAGAGGGCACTTGAATCTCCGCTCGAAGAGGATGACGAAATAGAAGAGGTATTGGGCGCTGATGCATCGTTGGAGGATTATATTCAAGATTTTGTGAACTCTAAAGATAAGAAGTTCGATGGAGACAGCAAGGAACAAAGAATTAAAAGAGCCAAAGGTGCTTTTTATAATAAGGAGTAAGAACACTAATGATTGAAAATGCAAAAGGAAAATTAGATAAGTTAGTTGAGAAAGTTATATCACGCAAGTTTTTGGTGTGGTTGACTGCAACTGGGCTTATGGCAATGTCAAGCTTGAACTCTTCTGATTGGGTTATTATATCGGCTATTTATATCGGCGGTCAGACTGTGATTGATGGTGTAGCTAAGCTGAAAGGCTTGGAGTGATAAGTATTGATTTTTTAAAAGTATTATCTCTTTTCACGAAATATTGGAAAGAGATTTTACTTATTGTATTTTCTGTTATTATAATCGGCAAGATGCGAATAGATCATAATCGTATGAAGGATACATACGAAACGGCACAAGAAGAACTCCAAACACAAATCAACGAACTCAACAAGATCCATGCGCAAGAAATAGAACAAAAGAACAAAGCCATAGAAATATATCGGGCTGCCATGGAGAATATTGAGAAAGATTACGAAGAACAAAAGAAAAAGAATAAAGAACTTAGCGAGAAAAGAAAAACAACACTCGTAAAACAATTTACTCACAACAAAGAAGAGCTAGCAGATGAGATTAACAGCACTTTTGGTATTAAATATACTCCTTAGTTCGGTGGCATATGGCGCTGAAGGCAGATTTACGTTCTTGGGAGAGGGAGAGTGTGCCGTCTACGAGGGAGGTCTATTCGACCCTCCGGCCATAGCAAAAATGATTGTCATTGTGGAAGATATACACACGGCATGTGACTTAAAAATAGAATACGAATTAGACAAAATTGGCACTCAACACCAATTAGAGATACAAAACCACCACATTGCTTACCAAGCGTTACAGCAGAAATATAACATACTAGAACAGTCTACGAATACACAAATAACCGAACTTCAAGAGACTTTGAATAGGGTGTCGCCAGATAATAAGTGGTGGTGGTTTGCCGGCGGTGTGGCCGCCGGGATGGCATCAACGTACGGCGCTTATAAGGTTTTTAATGAGTGATAATTCAGATAAAATCGCTGCCGTAGAACAAGCCATTTCTAAGAAGTATGGCGACGAAGCCATCCAGAATCCTAAAGCTAATTGGGATCAAGAAAAAGAGCGAGAATATATAAAACAATCTCAGGAATTTTATCGCAAAGTTCAGCGTAATGATCAGTGGGAAGAAAAAATAGAGGTTAATGGTGTAAAGGTTTCAAAAAAACTACTTAATAGAGAATCTTTGGTTTCTTGCTCCACATGTGGGAATTTTCCAAAAGGTGTGATGGATGATGTATGTTTGTCAAAATTTGACTGCTGCAACAAATGTTATATAAAATATGTGGAAGGAAGAGAAGATAGATGGCTAACAGGATGGAGACCAAATAATGGCAACAACTTATGAAATTATACAAGGGCTAGCACAAGCTGCCGCAAATTCTTATGACGGAGCGCTGGGAGAAGATTGTGAGCCGGTGAATGATGGTATTTTACGAAGAGAAGAAGGGAATGCTTTAATTGACCAGCGAGTGATGGATGGTTTTAACGTTAAATTCTATGGCAACATGATGTGTTTAAGTTATCAATCCGAGATTAAACTAAAAGAGGTTTATGCCGGCGGATTTGAAGATGAAATGAGTCAGAGGATTACTGATATTGCGGGCTGGCTTAAAAAAGAATATAAAAAGATTACTGGCGATGCGGTCTCTCTCACTGAAGAAGGGGAGATAGATATTTTAGTTCAAAATTCCTCGAGGGTGCGCTCATGGGTTCAAGCAAAGAAGCATTATCGCGTTGGTGGTTTGGCAGAGGATATGCAAATTGAGAAACCCTCAGAGAATACTGTAGATGCTTCGTGGAAAACGTTTTTGAGTCAAGGCGGCTGGGGAAAACGCCCCAAAAACGATACCCGAAAAAAATAAGATGAGGCATGACTTTCAAGTTAACTAAAAAACAGCAAGTCGCTGAAATTTTAAAGTGCGGAAAAGATCCTTCTTATTTTCTTAAGACCTATGCTCGGATTTCTCATCCAATGCAGGGGTTGATTCTGTTTAATACTTATGATTTTCAGGATGATTTGTTGAAAGAATTCAACGATTATCGTTTTAATGTAATATTGAAAGCGCGCCAGTTGGGTATTTCTACCATTACTGCCGGCTATATTGTGTGGATGATGTTGTTCCATCGAGACAAGAACATCCTTGTAATGGCGACTAAGTTTGCCACGGCTGGAAACTTGGTTAAGAAAGTCAAAAGCATTATGAAGAATCTTCCTTTGTGGTTATCAATTTCTAAAATTGATGTAGACAATAGAACATCTTTTGAACTTTCTAATGGATCCACGATCAAAGCTACGTCGACTTCTGGAGATGCCGGTCGTTCTGAGGCGTTGTCTCTGTTGGTTCTTGATGAGGCTGCTCACATCGATGGATTGGACGAGTTGTGGACAGGTTTGTATCCCACGCTATCGACAGGTGGTCGATGCATTGCCCTATCTACTCCCAATGGTGTGGGTAATTGGTTTCATAAAACATGCAGCGATGCCCAAAGTGGTGGAAACAATTTCAATCTAACTACTTTAAAGTGGAGCAAACACCCAGATCGAGATGAAGAATGGTTTAAGAAAGAAACTAAGAATATGTCTCGCCGCCAAATAGCGCAAGAGCTTGAGTGCAACTTTAACACGTCTGGAGAAACCGTCATCGATCCAGACTGCATGCAATGGATGTTGTCGAATGTCAAAGAACCAAAACACAGAACGGGATTCGACAGAAACTTTTGGATCTGGGAAGAGTTTGATCCTACTTGTAATTACCTTATGGTCGCTGATGTGGCTCGCGGAGACGCTGCTGACTATTCTACTTTCCATATTCTTAAGTTAGAAACGATGGAAATGGTTGGAGAATACCAAGGTAAGCCAACACCAGATTTATACGCAAACATGCTAAATCAAGTGGGAAGAGAATTCGGCAATGCCATGTTAGTGGTGGAAAATAATAATATTGGTTATACGGTTTTAGATAAGTTGGTGGAATACGCCTATCCTAATATTTATTATTCCATTAAATCTACGCATGAGTATATTGAACAATATCAAGCTGAAGCCATAAATAATTCGATAGCTGGTTTCACCACAAGTGTAAGAACCCGGCCGCTAATTATTGCGAAATTAGAAGAGTTTATAAGAAATAAACTAATTACTCTATACTCTTCTCGTACTGTCAACGAGATGAAGACATTCATATGGAACAATGGCAAGCCGCAAGCAATGAAAGGGTATCATGATGATCTGATCATGGCTCTTGCAATCGCGTGTTGGGTAAGAGATACCGCACTTCAAGCAAACGCAAGAGATCTAAATTATCAAAAAGCTTTTGTTGATGCAATTTTTACTACACGAACTACGATGAATACACAAATTAAAGGACAAATTGGTTATAAAAAAGATAATGCTTTAGAGCAAGTAAATAAAGCTAAAAGTCTGTATGATCAATATAAATGGATTATAAAGTGAGATAATATATGGCACCTCCCAATAGACATAAAGGAAAGAACCCGGTCAACGATCAGTCGCAATTGTTTAAAGCCCTAACGCGATTATTTTCAGGACCCATTGTTAATTACAGATCTCAATCCGGAAGAAAGATCCGGAGGCAACATTTAGATAAATTTGCTGCGCGTTTTAAAACTGCTTCTGGACAACAATTCAAAAAGACCCTTTATAATCCTCTAGATAATATAGCAGCGAACGCCATTAGTAATCAACGACGCGGAGAACGTTATGTGGATTTTGATCAAATGGAATACATGCCCGAGATTGCTTCCACTCTGGATATCTATGCTGACGAGATGACGACTTATTCCGATTTGCGCCCTATGTTAAACATTAAATGCCCCAATGAGGAAATCCGAGCCGTCTTGGCAACTCTTTATGATAACATTTTAAATTTGCAATATAATTTATTCGGCTGGTGTCGAACCATGTGTAAGTATGGAGACTTCTTTTTGTATTTGGATATTGATGAAAAGTTTGGAGTCAAGTCGGTTATTGCATTGCCGCCGTCGGAAATCGAAAGGATGGAAGGTCAAGATGCAACGAATCCTAACTATGTTCAATATCAATGGAATTCTGCTGGAATGACCTTTGAGAATTGGCAAGTTGGCCACTTCCGTATTCTCGGCAATGATAAATATGCTCCCTATGGAACATCCATTCTTGAACCAGCGCGACGTATTTGGAGACAATTAGTGTTGATGGAAGATGCGATGATGGCTTATCGTGTCATACGCTCTTCTGAAAGGCGCGTTTTTAAGATTGATGTTGGGGGTATCGCTCCCCAAGATGTGGAACAATACATGCAGAAGATCGTGACACAACTGAAACGACACTCTGTGGTAGATTCCTCTACCGGTCGTGTTGATTTGCGCTATAATCCCATGTCTATTGAGGAAGATTATTTTATTCCTGTACGTGCGGGCTCTGTTACTGATATTCAAAGCCTTCCGGGCGCTACTAATATAACTCAAATTGATGATATCAAATATCTAAGGGATAAATTGTTTTCAGCACTTAAAGTTCCTCAAGCTTATTTATCGATGGGAGACGAAGCCACGGAAGACAAGACAACTTTAGCTCAAAAAGATATCCGTTTTGCGAGAACAGTTCAACGACTTCAAAGAGTTATCATCGCTGAACTCGAAAAGATTGGCATTATTCATCTTTACACTTTGGGTTTTAGGGGAGATGATCTTCTTTCGTTTAATTTATCTTTAAATAATCCATCTAAAATTGCAGAACTGCAAGAGTTGGAGCACTGGAAGCAAAAGTTTGATATTGCAGCATCTGCTACGGAAGGTTTTTTCTCGCGCCGATGGGTATCTGAACATGTCTTTGCAATGTCTCATGAGGATTTTGTGAGAAACCAGAGAGAACTTTATTTTGATCGCAAGCAAGATGCCGCATTGCAGGCAGTCGCTGAAGCGGGTCTGGCCGGCGGAGGCGGTGGAGAATTGGATTTAGGTGACGAAGGGGGAGAATTGGATTTAGGTGACGAAGGGGGAGAATTGGATCTCGGAGGGCCGGAAGAGATGCCTGCCGGTGAAGCTGAAACCCCAGCGGGCGATGAAAGTACTTTGTTGGCGGTTCCCCCGGGATCCAGATCGCACGTTACCTCTCGTTCGAAAGGAAAAGCATACACGCCAGTAAAAAATGATAAACGACCCGCTGGTGCCCGAAGTCGATCGACGGCTGCCAAATGGGGACAACAAATGACATCTCCTACATTAAGAAACATTCTGCCTGGATATGGTGGTCATGATTCTTTGAAATCTTTGGGCGCAGGTATTTATGAAGAAAAAGATCCTATTTATACTATAAGTGAGCAAAGGGAAGAAGAAAAGCTATTTCAATTAAATGACTCGATTAGACATTTAATAGGGGATTTGGAAGCTAAACCAAAGAGGGAGACCGAAAATGAAGATTAGACACAACAAGAAGCGTAATACGGCTTTTGTTTTTGAATCGCTTATTAAAGAGATTACGATATCAATTCTTAAAGAAGATAAAGAAAGAAAAGATAAGGCGATATCTTTAGTAAGAAAACATTTTAAAGCGGGAAGTGTTCTTCACCAACATCTTCAGTGCTATCGCTCATTGTATGAAAATCAAAATTTGACTAAAGAAATATGCGAGAAGATTTTAAAAGAAGCAAAACTTTCGACACGCACGATAGATACAGAAGGGTTATTTAAAAGCCAGACTGATTTAATTAATGATGTTAATAAAGAATTGGAACCGAGTGTGTTCAATAACTTTGTCCCTAATTACAAAACATTGGCAACCATTGATCAAATTTTTTCTACCAAACTTTCTCCTAAAAATGCGGTTATTTTAGAATCGCAAGTTATCCACAATATGATGAAAAACCCTAATAACAAAGAATCGCTCGACCCGGTAGATAGTTTAGTCGTGACATCTTTTGCGTCTAAATTTAATTCTAAATATGATGAGTTTTTGTTAGAAAATCAAAAAGATTTATTGAATCACTATATTTCATCTTTTACTGATAACGCATTGGGATTGAAAATGTTTCTTAATGATGAAATTGGAAGATTGAAGGATCGTTTACAAGAAGCACTCACTGTTGACGAAATTAAAAATGATGCAGAAATGGTACAAAAAACCAAGAAAGTGTTTGAAAAATTACAGGAGTTTAAGAATAGCGGCATACACGAGAGTGTAGTGCTAGCGGTGCTGCGCACACAGCAATTGGAACAGGAAATATTTGATAATGACAATTAAAGTTACAATTGGAAAAGAGGGAGATCAAGCTGTCGTTCGTTTAGAGATGAACATTCGAAAAGCCATTAATGGCGATTTGATGATTTTTGATCATGGTGATATTGATATTGTATTATCTCCTTCGAACAATACTGTGGTTGCTTTTCCCAAAGAAACTATGAACGATCTGGTGTACGGCGCGCAAAACAGGCTTTTTACTCATTTACACAAGCGCGGCATTGTCATTCCGGAATCCATTCAGGCAGCTTCTTTTAGCGGAGCATTTGAGGCTAAACTACAACAGCCGTTTAAGGAAAGTGTGAGTTCGGCAAAAATGGCATTGGTGAATATCTCTCAATTTATTGATGAAGAGCGTCCTTATTTTGAATCAACGGAAGCAATTATTTCGATGTCTGATGATGAACTTGTTCATCCCGACAATACTGATTCTACCGAATTGGGGGCTGTTCCACAAGCGACCGACAAAGGATCGATTAGGCCGGGATACGTCAGAGACTCTTATGGTATAAACTATATGTACACAATTTGAGGGAGAAACTAAAATGATGGAATTAATATATTTTACATTGATTGCATCGGGTCTGACCCAGATTGTTGTTTATAGTGATATGCCGCTAGCGAAGGAATTGAGACCTCCAAAAGAGTTTTTGCGCGGATACGGGAAGCTTTTTCATTGCCCGATGTGTGTGGGCTTCCACGTTGGTTGGTTTTTAATGTTGCTTTCCCCATACACAGAACTATTTAGTTTTGATGTTTCGGCAGCAAATTTCTTCCTTTTGGGGTGGTTATCTTCTGGAACCTCATATATTTTAAATATGATCTTCGGTGATCATGGAATTAAAATTCAACGTAACATAGAGGTAATTAACGATGAAAAGTGGTATTTGGACAACAAGATGGATGATACAACCAGTTAGGCGTTGCAAGTCTGGTTGTTAACTCGCGCGGGTAATGCCCGCATTTTATTAATAAGGTGAGAGACTAATGAGTAAAAAACTTTTGAGAGAATACTATCAACTATGCGAAGGTGGCGTATGCCAAGATCTTTTGACAGAAGAAGAAAAAAGATTTGTATCTGATGGTGGCATGATCCTTTCGGGTATTATGCAAATGGCAGAGACTGTGAATGGTAATGGAAGAGTATATCCGCACTGTGTTTTAATGAAAGAAATTCGCAATTATGCAAAGCTTGTAAAAGAGAAACGAGCATTGGGAGAACTAGATCACCCTGATGATTCTGTTATTAATTTGCGTAATGCCTCGCATTTGGTCACTTCGTGCTGGATGGAGGGGAACAAAGTCATGGGAAAAATTCAAGTTCTCAACACGCCATCTGGAAAAATCTTACAAGAACTCGTAAAAGGTGGCGTAAGTATAGGAATCTCTTCGAGGGGAATGGGCTCCGTTACAGAAAACAACGGCCAGACAATTGTGGAGGATGACTTTCAATTGATTTGTTTTGATATGGTGTCGGAACCATCGACCCCAGGAGCCTTTATGATGAAAGAGGCAAAAGAATACACTAATACAGTTTTCACCAAAGCAGATACAATTAATCGTCTCTTAAATGAGGTTTTAGAGAGTGAGTGATTGGTCAAGTTATAGCGATGATAAACGCCGTATGGATACGTGGAAGGAGTTTCTTACAGAAGCCCCCACCTCCAAAGGTCGTATTGGCAAAACTCTGCGAAGCACCGAGCCATCGCGCTCTATTCGGGATAGAGTAAAAGGATACTATCACGTCTATGCCCCCGGTCAAGTAGTGGAACCCCCCGACGAGGTTGAGCCCAAGCCCCAACCTGCTCCTGAGCCCGCTCCCGAGCCCGAACCAAAGCCCGAACCACAACCCGCGCCGACTCCCGAGCCTCAACAGATGGGGAGGTTTGTGCTGAAAAATATGTCACCTCAATCTTTAGAGATTATGGGAACACATTGGGATCCTCCCATCAAAACCGCCAATTTGAGTGCGGATGCTCCACGTAGTAGTGAAGAAAAAGAGTTTCTTGCGGCATTAGATAAATTTGTAGCATTTGTCGGGCCTTTTATGGGCGCACCACTTTCTAAATTGTCTACTGATCCTGAGATTTTAGCTATTACCGACAAAGAACAACAGAAACAAGCGCTAGCTACCAAACAATCTGCACTTCAACGTCAAATATTTGAAGGTGGTTATACCAACCCGGTGTCTAAAATAATTGATTCGGATTATTTAAGAGGAAACAAAGAACAACTCATTCAAAAATATCAATTGTTGCGCCAGAAGAGCCCGGCCACAGCGGCCCAAATTTATCAAATAGCTAATTTATTTGTGGGCGGAACAAAAACAAAGTCTGGAGTGAAGAGACGAAACGCGTTTTTGGATTTAATGAGAAGTGTCGAATGGGATCCCACATGGTCTACAGCGATGCCCTCCTATAGCGGCCCCGGCCGTGCTAAAGGAGAGAAGACAAGTGGAGAAAAAGAACAAATTAGTCAAACCGATCTAAATAAATTACGAAAAATGAAAGCTAGAAGTGTGGGATCGTCTTCGAAGAAATTAGAAAATATTATTATTGATGAAATAGAGAGGCTATTAAATGAAAAAACAAGATCTTAAACAACTTATCAAACCATTGGTTAAAGAATGCATTCACGAAGTTCTTATCGAAGAAGGGCTTTTGTCTAATGTGGTTGCTGAAGTGGCGAAAGGTATGCAAAGCAACTTGATGGTAGAAGAAAGACCTCGTAAAAAATCCTCCCAACCTCTATTTAAAGAAGATCGCCCACCAAAGCGCCCTCCGCGAGAGGGGAAGAGAAAAATGGAACAACAACGCAAACGACTAATGGATGCTATCGGAAAAGAAGCCTACAATGGTGTGGATGTGTTTGAGGGAACTGAACCAATGCGAAAAGCGGGGAGCCCAAATGGGTCTACCCAAATGCCTTCGGTTTTGGGGGATGACACAGGGGATGCTGGTGTCGACATTTCTTCGCTGATCGCCGGCGCGTCCCAAGTATGGAAAGCAATAAAATAGGTGTAGAATGGGGAAAAAATTAGTATATGCTAGCGTGACTGCTAAGGAATGTCGCGGCAATGTTGAGAAGATGATTCGAAAATTTCTTAAAAAAGTAAAGAAAGAAAGAATTATTGAGCAAGTGAGAGATCGTCGTTTCCATAAGAAACCCTCAGTGAAAAAAAGAGAGAAGAGGATCCGAGCAGAACGCATGCGCCGCCGCGAACAACTAAAACGTCGGAAAGCAGAAGAAAGACGTAATAGAAGAAATTAGTGACTATTTATTAATAGTTTGAAAAAATCGGAGGTTTTATAACATGGCAAATCTGACGGCTGACCACCCTTATCAAGTATCGGTTGGTATTAATCATGTGGGCGCTTACCAAGTAAGTGGCCGACCATACGCCAGTGCGAGCATTGATGCGAAACATGGTCTTCGCCCGGGCGGATATGAGATTGAGTTCCCTTATGTTACAAAGTGGTTCCAGGTTATCAATGGAGATTCAACGAACGCATGTAAAGTTGCTTTTTCCCTCAGCGGGATGACCGGATCCGGAAATTATTTTACGATAGATGCAGCCCCATCCGGGGATCACAAATATAGTGAAATATATGACACGAAAGTATCGAGTATCTGGGTGTCAGGATCGACCAATGTACAAATTGTGGCAGGTCTAACGAGTATTTTACCAAATAGAACCACCACCATCAGTGGAAGTAACTTCTCAGGTTCTGTGGGAGTCGGTTAATAATGGCGCAGTTTGGTTGGGCATACATTAATTGTGATAACAGCACTGGCGGATCTGGTCAAGCGGCAGGACCAACCGGATCTATTCAATTTTTAACCGGTGCGAATGCGAGCAGTGGATCTGCTAATTTTTTGTATCATACCTCAGCTTATGCCGGCTATGATGCTAGCACACTTGTTCTAACCGGAACTTTGGTGGTAAGTGGAAATATTTCCGCCAGTTCTTATACTATTAAGGATATTTCCAGAATCGAAGCGAGCGGTTCTACCTTCTTTGGAGATTCCACCGATGACACTCACGCTCGAACCGGAAGTTTATATATGGTACGAGATGACGCAGGGGGAACTCCGTATTTTTCCACATTAGCAGCCTACCAACAAACATATGCGAAAGCATTTCGCGTAGGATACACAGGAACATTCGCTACCGTTTTTACTTCTTCAGTTGCTAATTACATTTTTGGAATGCGCAATACCGGAGATGTAAACTTTAGGCTCCATAGCGCCTCTGATTGCGACGATGGTACTATGATATTAATAAAAGACGAAGCTGTTAGCCGAACACCGAGTACTAGTATTACCATTTCGGCATCTTCTCCCGATACGATTGATGGGGCTGATTATTATATTTTGACAGGCACATTGCCAGCCATTGGGCTCTATTCTAACGGGAGCAACTGGTTCGTATATTAATAGGGGAGTTGTTGCTCAATGGCATTTAATAGATTATCAGGAACAATAGTTGCGCCTAATTATTTTGGCCCAGGCGATGGCCCGGGCACCAATATTATATCTGGCACACTGCACGGTGATGGCGCGGAAATTATTGAAGTTCCTCGTATAGTTGCTGATCCTACTGAAAATTATATGCTCACTGTGGGCGTTAATGAAAACTCTATGGTGGGTGAGCCTAACTTAAGATTTGATGGCAGCACTTTGTCTTTAGATGGTGATTTGAGTGCTAGTATTAATATTTCTGCATCTATTTTTTATGGATCAGGCGCAGGTCTCACCGATGTTCCGACGGCTGGCAACGAATCTGTTAATAATGTAGCAGTTTCGGCTTCTATGGCAAAGGGGTTTAATTATGTAAGCGCAGTAAGTAGCGCTGTGGGTGTATTTATGCCACACACTGCCTCTACTTCTGTGGGAGATGTTGTGCGTATGAAGGCAACATCCGGTGTTTCGGAAAATAATTCTATAACTGTTTTTTCCGAATCGGGATCTAATGTTAGCATAAGTATTGATGGTATACAATCGGTTGTAATGGAATCTGAATATGGGGCAGTTTCGTTTATTTATGTGAGTTCCGGGAATTGGCTAATACTGTAGATCGAATAGAGAGCACCAAAGTCATTATAATATTATTCTTCTTCGGAAGGATTTTTTTTTATCAGTGAAGACAAGGTTTATAAGCCATTGGCTTGCGGTGCGTCTAGTTAACGGTGAAGGTCGACTATGGTCGATCGCATCGAGATTGGGGGATCCCTAGTCTCGAAGTTACCATTTAAATTAATTAAACTAATATGGAGGGTTTTATTATATGGCTTATAAATTTCAAGTAGGCCCCGCGATTATGTCCGGGAGCCTCAAACAAGAGGATACAATTACCTCTACTAGCACCATTTCTGGTGCGGCTGTTCAAGGTGAAGCAGGAACGCTGACTTCACTTGACTTACAAGTTGGTGGAATCACCAGCGCCGGTGCAATCGCTGGTGTTACTACTATGTCGACCGACGATATCACTTATGGTAATACCGGAATTGACGTCGATGATGCGGCTGCTAGTAACTTCACCATCCAACAAGAAAATGCAACCAAAGCGATCCGCATCAAACTAGGAGCGGCAGGTGCTGGAACTTCCGGCTTTGGTATAAGAGACAGCAGCAACGGCAATCTATGGGCAGTATTGGATACTGGAAAGGTTTCTGGTTCGGGAATTCTACACCAGGTGGGTGCTGTTACATTCGGTAGCACCCTTAGTGTAACTGGTGCTGTTTCTGGTGCGGCAGAACTATATCATGCCGGCGCAGCTACATTCAGTAGCACCCTTAGTGTAACTGGTGCTGTTTCTGGTGCTGCTGCAACATTCACCTCAACAGCGCTGAGTGATGATCTCACGGTGAGCAGCGATATTCTCCCCGCAGCAGATTCAGTCAGTGATATAGGTAGTTCTAGCGCATACTTTGCGAACATATATGTTGATACCATCCACGGTGGTAGTAATGCTCTGAGTGTTCAAACACTGTCGGCAAGTTCCTTGACTGTTTCAGCTTCAACTGATTTTGTTTTGGTCGCTAAGACTTCTGCTTCTGTTACGTTGGCTACTGCTGCAGCAGGACGCAAAGTTATCATTAAGATGTCTGGTTCTCATACCATGGCAACTATTGGTGCAGGTGCCGATGATAACATTTCTGAAGTTCCAGCCGGTGGATCATTGATTTTGGAGGCTAGCGGCGCTGCTGTCACTATGCTTGCTTATGATGCTGTAAACTGGAATATCTGCTAAATTTCATATACGAAAAAGACCAATATTTATTATTGCTCTCTTTCCAAGGTATCCCTTCGGGGGTACCTTTTTTTTGTCTTTAAATTCATCTATAAGAGAAGTGGGAAAAATCATATAATGCCTCTATTTATACACAAGAGGTAAGAATATGGCATATAATGTGGTCAAAGGGGAGACTGAGAAAAAAATAGAAGGCTCGGTGAGCGATTCGGGAGATCAAACCATTGCGGGAAACAAGACATTCACAAACCCTGTCAGCGCGCCTTCGTTTTACGATTCCAACCTTCAGAAAAACCTCGAACACCCCGCCTTAACCGAAATTACCAATGATAATTCAGGGTGCATTGTGGTGTCTAACGGCGATGGAACTGCCACAGCATTTACTGGTCTCACTTTTAATGGAGATTGCCTAAAAGCGTCTTCATATTTTGGTTCCGGAGTAGGTCTCACCAACTTGCAAGCAACCGAGATTCGTGGCAAATTGTCATTAGATAATTTGAATTATGGAGGTGGGCTGATTGCATCCAATCAACAGTTAAGAGTTAATGGGGGAAAGGGGATAAAAATAGAAGAAGCGGGAATCAGTATTGACAATGTGCCCAACGGAGGTCTGAACTCTTCGGATGTTGGGGTGCGGGTGGATCCGATGTTAGCTCCACGAAAGCGCGCAATCGGTGTCAATGATCGTTTTTTGATTGCGGATAGTAGTCAGAATAATACACTAAAAAGTGCTACGATTAAATCTTTATCTACCTATATTCAAAATACACTTAAGTTGACGCGCCCTCATGGTGCTTCCTCTCAAATTCAATTTAACGACAGGGGGCTCTTTGGGTCTACTGCTAATTTGCGTTTTGAAATCGATACGTTGTCAACTATTAACGTGGCGTTGCATGGAGAATTGAGAGTAGGAAAGAACACCCTTAAGGGGGATAAAGCAATTTTAGCTCTCCCTACCGATCCGATAGCTGCCGACAAGCTACCTCCGGGCTCTCTATCATTTTATTTAGATGCTGAGACTCAGAGGCTTATGGTCAAGATTAAAGACGCTGAAGGGGTTACTAAAAATTTAGGAATCGACTTGCTCACAAGTGCCGAGATTATAGAGGAAGACAAGATGCAAGGGTATTTGTTAGATGATGATACTATTGATGATGAACTAGAGATTTCAGAAGATGAAGCAGGCATTTCTACCTTCGCGGAAGAAGAAGTTGATGATTCGAATAGTAGCTCAAACGAGAATAGTGGAATATTAGGTTATTTCAAAAATGCTTTTACTAAGAAATAGCACTAATTATTTGATGGAAAACTGTTTTTTAGGAGATTTTTGAATGTCAAGTTTACTCAAAGAGGCGATTGTTGATGCCCATGCCCTCAAAGAAGCCGCACTGAAGAATGCAGAATCAGCGATCATCGCAAAATATTCGAGTGAAGTCAAAGAAACCATTGATAAATTGCTAGAACAAGATGAAATGGATCTGGAACTAGGCGGCCCCCTCAGCGGGGAAGAGATGGGCGATCCTGGAATGGGTGAAGATCCCATGGTGGCGATGGATGATGCCGGCACTGTGGAAGAAGTAACCGATCCCGGTGATATTCCGTTGGCAGCCGCCGATGGTTTGTCGAAAGAGGTAGGGATGCATTTAGAAAATGCTCCAACTGAAGGGGAAGAGATTGAATTCAATGTCAACCTGGGCGCGCTTCAAGAAGCTATTGAGGAATTAAAGCAAGAACTCGACGAAGCAGAAGAAATTGAAATTACTGAAGAAGATTTGATAGCTTTGTTGGAGCAACCACAAGATCCTGGTTCCTTCGCCGGCGAAGAAGAAGGTGTTCGCGATATTGAGGATGCTTGGGAAGATTTCAAAGAAGCCCACATGGATAACAGGGAGATTGAAAACGATGAGTTATATGATTTTGTTAACAATCTCACACCAGAACAACATAACTACATTGACCAAGACATAGAAAGAGAAAACATTAGAGTTGTTGATCAATTTTCGGAAAGTGTGACAGAAGAACAAGAGATAGACATTTCCGAAGAACTTATCGACGCAGTTATGGAAAGACTTACAGTAGACATGGGTGCTACTCTCTCCGGATGGGCAGGTCGCTCATCTGAAGATATTAAGTGGGAGCTAACCAAAGCTCTCGCTCATCGCAGAGGCACCGATTTCGAAGAAGATTTAGAAGATTTAAAAAAGGCTCATGATGAGTTGGTTTTTGAAAATAGCCAACTTAAGGAGCGAAATACAAAATATGAGCAAGCCTTGACGCAACTTCAAGAGAATTTACAGGATATTAATCTCTCGAATGCGCGCTTGCTTTATACGAACCGTGTTCTTAGGAATACCTCGTTGAATGAGCGACAAAAAGAAAAGATTGTCGAAGCTATTTCAAACGCCGGTTCAGTTATGGAGGCGAAGACGATACACGATACCCTTCAAAGCACAATGGAGTCTAAGCAAGTTAAGCGCGGACCACAATCATTGAGCGAAGCCATCAATCGCAGACCCTCTGTTCTTCGTGCTACTCGCAAAGAAAGCAACCCTGTAGACCCTTTTAGCGACAGAATGAAGAAACTAGCTGGAATTAAATAAAATTATGGAGGTATTTAAAAATGTCTAGTATTATCGAAAGACTGACTGAAGGCGTTGTCAACCGTGACATGAAAGCCGAAGGTCATGCTCTTCTTACAAAATGGGAACGCACTGGTCTCCTTGAGGGATTGACCAATGATCGTTCTAAGCATTCTATGGCTCGCTTGCTTGAAAATCAAGCTAAAGAGCTTCTTCGTGAAACAAGCGCAATGAGCGCTGGTGATGTCGAAGGTTTTGCATCTGTTGCATTTCCAATCGTTCGTCGTGTTTTCGCTGGGTTGATCGCAAACGATCTCGTTTCCGTTCAACCAATGAGTCTGCCAAGCGGTCTCATCTTTTTCCTTGACTTCTTGTTCTCACCAGATCTTGGTGGGCGCGCGCAAAACCAAACCCGAATGGGCAACGTTTATGACAAGTCTATTTATGGTACTGATCAGGTTGGATCGCAAATTACCGGTGGTGTTAATCTGGTAGGGGCAACCCTTAAAGAAGACCTCTCTGGTCCTCGCACTGTTGGTGCTCGCGGTTATTCCTATTCATCACCAACCGCTTCTGTGGATAACGGAAACTGTCAGTTTTTGGCAGGGTTCTCTCTTACTGGTGCTACTGAAGCACAAAAAAGAGATTACTTGTTGAATGACCCTGATTTGATTACGCTTTCTCAGTCTAATTCTACGGCTGAGGTCGCAGTCTTTAGGATCCCTGGAAACGCCCTAACGGGAGCAAACAATGCCACACCCGCTGATTTTGAAAATCTGGGTGCATTTGTTCTTAATAATTCACCTGGTGCTGGTGCTGAAAATACAGGTGTTGGAACATCTACCAAGCAAATCCGTCGTCTTACTCAGCAAACTGGGTCTGGTGGAACGGAACGCGATGTTCTCTTTGTGTTGATTGGTCCTGACAATGCGGCAACAACCGGATTGCAGCCCACCAATTGTAGTGCAACCCCTGCTTCCATGGAAGCAACATCTGTTACTTTCCCACTGCGTGATAATATGGATGCTGGTGGTGCTATTGGTTCGGTTACCGGTCTTCAAGATTGGGCACTGGAAAATAGCGATAACATCCCAGAGATCGACATTAAGGTCGATAGTGTGGCAGTAACCGCCATTACCAAGAAACTGAAAGCCAAGTGGACACCTGAATTGGGTCAAGACTTGAATGCTTATCATAACTTGGATGCCGAGGTGGAGTTGACCTCGATTCTTTCTGAGCAAGTTGCTCTTGAAATCGATCGTGAAATTATCTCTGATCTTGTCAATGGTGCAAAAGCTGCGACCTATTATTGGAGTCGTGCACCTGGGTTGTTTTTGAACCGAGAAACTGGAACTGAAATTGGAGCGGCAAGTGCTGCACCTGACTTTACCGGTACGGTTTCGGAATGGTATGAAACTCTTGCTGAAACAATCAATGATGTTTCTGCCCAAATTCACCGTAAAACTCTTAGGGGTGGAGCTAACTTTGTGGTCTGTGGCCCTGAAGTTGCGAATATCCTTGAGTTTACCGCTGGGTTCCGCGCATCAGTTACCGCTGATGACGAAACGGGCTCTATCGGTGCTGTGAAAGTCGGTAGTCTTTCTAAGAAGTTTGACGTTATCGTCGATCCTTACTTCCTCCGGAACGTTGTTCTCGTTGGTCGTCGGGGTTCTAGCTTCCTCGAAAGCGGATATGTGTATGCACCTTATGTGCCACTGCAAACCACACCAACGATCTTCGGACCTGAAGACTTCGTGCCAAGAAAGGGTGTTATGACCCGTTACGCGAAGAAGATGGTTCGCCCAGATATGTATGGGTTGGTTATCATTCGTGGTCTCCTTGGTGAAGCCGGCGCTACTAGCTAATTTAGCGTAGCCTATTAAATGTAAAGCCCCTGTCTTTGACGGGGGCTTTCTTTTATTTGGAAACTACTTATAGCTGAAAGGAATAAATACCTTTCGTTAATTGACCATATTCTATAGGAGGAATTTATTATGGGAACAAAAAGAGTAGGTTGGGCTAGAATCAAAAGCCTGATTAACGAAAATCAAAATCAATTACATCATCTCAAGCAAGGTTATATGGCGCTGAGTTCTGACACCACGCTTACTGCTGCTGATAGCGGTAAGATTATTTTAATGTCAAACAATGGTGTCGATATCACATTGCCCGTTCCAGAGGCGGGGATGACTTTTACAATCATTCAAGTTAGAGATTGGGATACCGCTAATTGTACAGTTGATGCGGGCACGTACGTCATGGGCGGTTCTGTTGCTGGCGTAGCCGCTGACTCGAATAATTTAGCCGATGGCAGCAGCGATACTACATGCACATTCGGTAGTGCTACGTTAGCAGGCGACCAGATTACCCTCGTGTCAGATGGCACCAAGTGGTATGTATCTGGCATTGGCGCTGCTGGTGGCACTAATGGTATTACATTCGGTAGCTAAATATGGTTTTGCCTTATGCGATAACTATTTAAAGGTGCGAATTCTCCCCCCTTCCGAGGGGGGTTTTTTTTAAAAACTCGATCTGTCAAATTTTTGCGCCGGTAAATTTTTGAGATTTTCACTTTCTGAAATCAATACTATTTACTATATTATATAGGAGATCCCCATGGGAAGAAAACGAAGATTAAGAACATGCCCCAAATTTAAGCTAAAACATGCAAGACATCCAAGAATTACGTTGGAAAGTGCCGGCACCACCACAGATACAACCCCAGTTGCAATTGTTGTGGAACCCCCCGCACCAACACCACCAACTAATCCTCCGGAAGTGACGCTTGCCCCAGAAAGCACGGAAACCCCGAAAGCTACACCACCACCACAGTTGACGAAACCTAAAAAGACTACCGTATCTCGGAAGCGTAAACCGACCACACCGCGAAAAACTCGGCCGAGAAAAAAAGACGACAACTCAAAATAAGAAATAGGGTGTTGAGTTTTGCTGAAAACTCTACTATTTAGTGTGTAGGAGTGTTTATGTATGCCCACCAATATTAGCCCTAAATCTCAAGTAAGCGCCATTGTTCTAACGAGCACCGGATCCACTACTGCTGTAACCCAATCGTTGCCTTTTGGAGTCTATAACGACTCAGCCGCCTTTATTAGTGGCGCGGTAGATCAGGTTGCATATACCTATAAAAAGCTCGGCGGAGATGTCGTTGATATTGAAATAACTCCGGCTAATGTATATGCCGCCTATGAGGAAGCCGTTTTAGAATATTCCTTTATCGTTAATGTGCATCAAGGCAAAAATGTTCTTTCGAATGTGCTGGGCGAACAAACAGGAACTTTTGATCACAAAGGTGACCTTCTTACGGGGCCCACCGGCAGCAATCTTAAATATCCCCGGTTTTCCATGGGTTATTCCCGAAAAGTTGGGGATGGAGCGGCCGCAGCCGGCGGTTTTGGGGGAACGATCCCTCAATATTCTGCATCCTTTTTACCTAAAACACAGATTCAGGATTATGATTTGCAAAGTATTATTGAGACAGCATCATCTACAGGTCTAGATGAAAGCGGCAAAGCTGTGCCCTACGCGGGCTTAGTAGGCAATAAGAGGGTGATTGTCACCAAGGTTTTTTACCAATCTCCACGGGCAATGTGGCGCTTTTATGGTTATTTTGGCGGTATTGGGGTGGTAGGAAATTATTCCACTTATGGTCAGTTTGCTGATGATTCTACATTTGAAATAGTTCCTACATGGCAGAATAAAATGCAAGCTATCATGTATGAAGACTCCATTGTGACTCGAACCTCAAATTATTCATATGAACTTATCGATAACAAGTTGCGGCTTTTCCCCACTCCCAGTTATTGGGGATATGAAGATGATGACAAGATTTGGGTAAAATTTTATGTAGATTTGGGATCTTTTCAAACCGGATCGTATGATGTGGGGATTGAAGGAATCAACAATCTTAATACGTTGCCTTTTGATAATATACCTTATGGAAATATCAATTCAATTGGAAAACAATGGATTCGGAAATATGCTCTCGCCGTTTCCAAAGAGATGCTGGGTCAAATCCGAGGTAAGTTTGCGACCATTCCTATCCCGGGTGATTCTGTGACACTGAATGCTAGCGATTTGTTATCACAAGCTAAAGAGGAACAAGAGTCTTTGAAAGAAAAATTAAAAGAAATGTTAGCTGAGACTGAATATGTAGCTCTAGCACAACAAGACCAGCAACTTACTGACGCTGCTACCGAAGTGCTGAAAGTAACGCCGTTACCAATTTTTGTAGGATAATATATGAATGGCTAATAAATGGAACCGACCCGAACAACCACCTCCCCCTCTTTTTCTAGGAGAAAAGGAGAGAAATCTCGTAAAACAGGTTAATGACGAACTGATTGAGAAGGTCATCGGCCAGCAAATTTTATATTACCCCATCGACTTACAGACTACAGATTTTCACCCCCTTTATGGCGAAGCGATTAAGAAAAATTACCTTCCCCCGGTGCGTGTATATGCATTGGTTGAATTCACCGAATATGCAACTTCTTATTTAGAAAATGCTGGTATAGACAAATTGTGGGAAATTGAAGTTCACTTTCACCGCCGTCGCCTTACTGAGGATCAGAACTTATATGTTCGGGAAGGGGATTTTGTTTTATACGGAGAATATTACTATGAAATCGTAAGGCTTTCGGAGCCTACGAAACTTTTTGGTCAAGTAGATTATTCTTTTGAAATCGCTGCTACATGCAAGCGTTCACGACAAGGGCTTTTCGATGCTACCTAAGAATTTTGATTTTGCACAATTACCGTTCACTAAGAGCGAACTAACCCTTGAAGAAGTGGGGATGTTGTCTTCTAATATTGAGGATATCGATTTTGCGATAACAGATTGGATAAAAAATGATTTGCGTATTACCACCCTTACTAACGAAGGTCTTTTAATGGTTCCGGTGTTGTGGCAAGTGCCCGAAAGGTCTTATCAAATTAAACATAAGAAAGCACTGCGAGATGATGCTGGCGCGCTTAAATTGCCTTTGATATCTGTTGATCGAATTGCGATTCTTAAAGATCCCCAACGAAAAGGTGGTCTTCAAGCTAACTTGTTTGCGACTCAAAAAAATGGGCTTCCTGGTCGTTTTGTTATCGCTCGTCGTATTGTTCAAGACAAGACGCGAAACTTTGCTGTGGCAGCCGGCACCCGAACAAACACTTCAGGAACTGAACAGCGGTATTATCCGCGAGTTAATAAAAAGGTAGTTGTGCAAACCGTGTCTATTCCTCTTCCCACTTATGTCAATGTGGAATATAAGATAGTATTAAAGTCAGAATATCAACAACAGATGAATGATATGATTGCCCCTTTTGTGGTTCGCCCCGGTCAAATTAACACTTTTGTAATGAAAAGAAATGGTCACATTTATGAAGGATTTGTGCAACAAGAATATACTCACTCTAACAATGTGGCTAATTTGGGGGAAGATATGCGCATGTTTAATACAGAGATTACCATCCGAGTTTTGGGATATCTGGTTGGAGAGGGCGCTAGCTCCGATCAGCCGATTGTGCGTGTTGATGAAAATACCGTAGAATATCAATTCCCTAGTGAATCGGTAGTGCCTGCCGGTAACTTTAATTTATTTGAAAAGTAGGTCCCGAACTGAAAAGTCATTTTTCTTCCGCGCCCCCACTCCTTTTGAAAATAAAAATACTATTTATTTAATGATCAAGGTGGCACATTAATAGCCATTTTTAAGCGTTTTTATAAGGAAATAACCAACATGTCAGTAAAGAAATTCAAATTTGTATCTCCTGGAGTGTTTATTAACGAGATTGACAACTCTTTTGTTCCTAAATCTGCAGAAGCCATAGGCCCAGTGGTGATTGGAAGATCAACACGCGGGATTGCAATGGAGCCAACCAAGGTGCAGTCTTACTCTGATTTTGTGGAAAAATTTGGTGACACCGTTCCGGGTAATGGTGGGGGTGATATCTATCGAGATGGAAACCTACAATCCCCGATGTATGGAACTTATTCCGCAAAAGCTTTTTTGAAAGCTAACGTTGCTCCTTTAACCTATATTAGATTGCTAGGAAGAGAGCACACACAAGCCGACACCGACGGCCAAGCAGGGTGGAAATGTCTGAAGACCCCATCCAAAGTCGATGTGTGGCATAACGGTGGAGCATATGGTCTTTTTGTGTGGCTCAGCAGTTCACTCACCGTTGGCGAAGCGGATGGCGGCTCGGCTATCGGAACAGGAAGTTTGGCAGCAGTGTTTTATGCCAATAGTGGTTCTCTTATCACTCTCTCAGGAAATGTCATTGACGGAACAGCGGGAACCGATATTACGGGCGGATTAGCTACTGCGATTAACAGTGATAGCAGCAATAGATTATTGGCTGAGATTAATTATGCTACCGGCCCTGCCGCGTCGACCAATGCCACTACGAAACAGATTTTGTTTAATTTTGACGATACTAGCGATGATTACATTCGCAATAAGTTTAACACCAATCCTCAATTAACGGCTGGTCCCGCCGGAACGTTTTATCCCAGTAGTTCTTATACAGGCTATTGGCTTGGGGAGACCTTCGATCAAGAACTCCGGATGATGGGTGTAAGTGCTAACACTTCACTGATTGGGGCAATATATCCTATCGCTCTCAGCGGCGCTGCCACCACCGGCCTTGCGACCATGAAGCAAAGCTTCCGCAATGACACCGCCGGCTGGTTTATTGGTCAGGATTTGGGCAGAGCTATTGATTTTAACCCCCAATTGTCGCAGAAATTATTCCGATTGCGCGGAAGAAATCAGGGTGCGTGGTTGCATGAAAATTGTAAGGTTTCGATTGAAAAAATTCGTCAATCTAATTCTTCTGCCACCGAATACGGAACGTTTTCAGTAGTGATTAGGAACTTGTTTGATACTGACAACAACATCGAAGTAATGGAAAGATTCGATAATTGCACGTTGGATCCCGCGTCTCCTAATTTTATTGCGCGCAAAATTGGCGATATGTATCACACGTGGGATACAACCTCTCGCCGGCTGAAGAGGTATGGAGAGTATGCTAATAGTTCTCAACTGATATATGTAGAAATGAACGCTGATGTAGAAGTAGGTGCCACAGATGCCACTCTGCTGCCCTTCGGATATTTTGCACCTCCAAAGTTTTCTGATCTCGAGCAGGTTACAGGGCTCATGACGGATACTGCCGGTAATCCGATGAGTGCTTCATTTCTATATATGGGCGATGGTGCTATTACGGGGTCAAATAAGGGATTTAGCATGATTGCCGGCGTTGAGGGATTGTTTGCCACTGCCAGCTTTAACTTTCCGCCGCACCGAATGCGTGTTTCTGCGTCTGACGGCGGATTGTCGGATTTGACCAATGCTTATTTCGGATTCAGCACAACGAGAACGTCTACCTCCACACGTAGTGATAAAAACGTGGGCTTCTTGGGAAGACTTCTGTATCAAGATTTCCCCGATGATCCCACCAACGGCACTATCGAAGGTGTTGACGGCTTTGGTGCAGTCTTTTCGATGAATGATTTATCATCTTCTACGAATGGTTATTCATATGTATCGGGATCCCGCGCCAATCAGACATCAGCCGGGTCTTACACCACAATTTTGAATGCTGGTTATGATCAATTTACGGCTCCATTTTGGGGAGGTTTTGATGGTTTAAATATTGAGGTACCCGATCCGTTTTATAACAATGGAATGACGAGCGCCACCGAGACGACCAGTTATGCCTACAATACCCTTAAAGAGGCGATTGATACAGTCGCAGATCCGGAATTTGTAAATATGAATCTGTTGACTACTCCAGGGCTCACTAATACAGCTTTGACGCAACATATGATAAATATATCTCAAGAACGAGCCGACACCATGGCATTGATTGATTTGCCGAACGTTTATATTCCGGCGCATGAGCAATACGAGTCTAACAAATCTGATAGAATCGGAACTACCCCACGCAATGCTGCAATTGCATTGAGAAACAGGGCAATTGATTCGAGCTATGGAGCAACATTTTATCCTTGGGTGCAAACCGTTGATGCCACAACTAGCCAAACAGTCTGGATTCCACCTTCTGTGGCAATGCTCGGTGTCTTAGCTAGTTCTCAGGCTAAATCTGATGTTTGGTTTGCTCCCGCTGGCTTTAATCGCGGCGGTCTGACCGATGGGGCGGCAGGCATACCCATAACTAACGTGACTGAACGCGTTATCTCCAAAGATCGAGACATTCTTTATGAAGCACGAATTAACCCAATTGCCTCCTTCCCTTCAACCGGAATCGTGGTGTTTGGGCAAAAGACACTTCAGGAACGACAGTCGGCATTGGATAGAATCAACGTTCGTCGTTTGGTTATCTACCTTAAAAAGCAGATTTCGATCCTCGCTTCTCAAGTGCTCTTTGAACAAAATGTTCAAGCCACATGGAATCGATTTAAATCAATGATTGAGCCTTTCTTGGCAAATGTCAAAGTTCAGTTCGGTATTACCGACTACAAGTTGATCCTTGACGAATCGACGACGACTCCCGACTTGATTGATCAGAACATTATGTATGCGAAGATTATGATTAAGCCGGCTCGTGCTATTGAATACATTGCAATCGATTTTGTGGTGACTTCAACAGGTGCTTCATTTGACGATTAACATCGCAGGGGGGAATAAAACCCCTCATCTAACTATTTAAAAATAGAACTTAAAAAGGAGTTACAAAACGATGCCATTCTGGTCCACAAATTTCGGGGAAGATTCCACCTTACAAGATCCTAAAAGGAAATTTAGATTTATTGTTGAATTTCAAGGAATCAACGATCAAAACGGAGGCGGAGCGGTTCTTTGGTATGCGAAGACTGTGGATAAGCCGAGTTTTACTATTAATAGCGCAGAACACAAATACTTGAATCACACATTTTATTATCCTGGTTCGGTAACCTGGAACGAGGTCGCCCTTACTTTGGTCGATCCTGTAGATCCGGATATGACTGCTACTTTATCAGATATTGTTCAAGCTAGTGGATATAGCCCACCTACGGATGCTAATTCTTTGACAACAATGTCGAAAGCAAAATCGGCAGCAGCCTTGGGCTCCGTATTGATTCAACAATTGAATGCAGAAGGATCTCCTATTGAAACATGGACCTTGTGGAATTCTTTTATCTCAGATCTAAAATATGGTGAATTGGCTTATGGTGACGATGAACTCAATGAGCTTACCGTCACGCTCAAATATGATTGGGCACGAGTCGCTACCAGCAATCCATCACGAGCCGTAGTTGGCGGTGGTGATACATTCTTTAACGTATAGAATAAACAGAGAGGTGATATTTGTCACGTAATAAAGATAGGCTTGGAATGGGAAATCCACAGCCTCAAAACATCCCTACCCCTCCACAACAAAGTAAAGCGCCCGGGGAGGGGTTTTCCTTTGTAGTTCCTACCGAATTTGTGGAGCTTCCTTCTAAAGGGCGATTCTATTCCCCTGATCACCCGTTACATATGAAAGAGACGGTGGAAATTAAACAAATGACAGCGAAGGAAGAAGATTTGTTGACTTCCCGGTCATTGTTAAAAAAAGGAGTAGCCCTGGAGCGCGTCATAGAGAGCGTATTGGTAGGTAAAAACATAAACCCTGCGACCCTACTGGTTGGCGATCGAAACGCTATTGTGGTGGCACTACGGGTGTCAGGTTACGGCAACGACTATGAGACTCATGTGTCATGTCCCGCATGTGGATCCCAACAGAAATATGAATTTGACCTTAATGAGATTGAGGTTTACGATGGAGACTCTGAGGTAGATCCCACCACCGAGCATTTGGGAAATGGCTTTTTCTCGACAAAGCTTCCTCAAACAGAGGTGACTGTAGTTTTTCGCCTGTTGAGTGGCGCTGATGAACAGCGAGCTTTTAAACAATTTAGTGGAGCAAAAAAGCGTCAAAAAGATGAAAACCTCATCACTTCACAGTTACGCACGATGATAGTGTCAGTTAACGATAGTCAAGAGCCGGGAGATATCCACTATGTGGTGGAAAACATGCCCAGTTCTGACGCACGTCATCTTCGTTTGGCGTATAAACTTAGCGCTCCTAACTTGGATATGACCCAAGATTTTGCATGCACCTCTTGTGGCCAAGAACAGGAACTGGAGGTTCCGCTGACTGCGGACTTTTTTTGGCCTGACCGATGAATACAATGAAAATGTATATGAACAATTCTTTTTCCTAAAGTATTCAGGAGGATGGTCATTTTCGGAAGCCTATAATTTACCGATTGGATTGCGTCGGTGGTTTGTAGAGCGACTTATTAAACAAATTGAAATGGAGAATGAGGCGATTCGCAAATCATCCAAAGGAGGTGGTGGTCGTTCTCAGACGTTGAGTGCTCACAATCAGCCATCTACGCCGCCTAATATTGCGAGAAGCAGAAGACAGGGATAAATCCTGTCTTTTTTGTTGTTTAACTAATTATTTCAAGAAGGAACAGCAAGCATGGCAGATAGAGTAAGCGACGAAGCAGCACTTTGGGTTGCAGCCAAAGAATCCTTGGAGGAATACAAGGAAGAACTGCGTACCATGCGGGCGGCCGGTAGCGTTTATAGCACTGCCGAAAAAGATGCCCAGCAAGACAAGATCGAGCTTCAAAATGAGTTCTTAGCTTTGTTGAAAGAAGAGGGCGCGCAAGAAGCAGAAAATATTGAAAAATTACGAGATAAAGAAGCTCTTAATGATCGCATCTTAGGCGAAGAGTTAACTCGTTTTCAACGCCGCGAAGTAGACAGAATAAAGCAGCGAGACGAAGACGAAAGACGAAAGAAGGAAATAAAATTTCTTTTAGATCGTGTCAATAATTTGACCGCAGCAGAAGAAAAGCGCCTAAAACTTCTTATCGCAGACAATGCTGAAGCAGAAAAGCGCAACGATTATTTGCGTGAGGCTAAAGACTTAGCCGGCAGTATCGCTAGTTCTTTTAATAGCTACGGCAAACATCCATTTTTTAATGTTAACACCATAGCCAACATAACAGGCGCGATGAAAAACTTCGGAGAATTCGTAGCCAACACTCTGGAAGGAGCGGCGTTTGGTGTTATAGATTCCATGCTGAATCTCATTTTTGAAATGAACAAACACGAAGCCGCACTGAAGAAGGCTGTGCGAGCGTCTGATGATTTTAATTCTAGTTTGAGAGACACCTATAGCGAGGTGCGAGCGAACGTTGTATCCATGGATACGTTTTATGAATCAGTGGAGGATTTAGCTAAAGGATTTACAGACTTTACGCAAATATCACAATCCTCCGCTAACGAGGTGGCAAAAATTACTTCCACAATGATCCAAGCGGGTCACAGCAGTAAAGCTCTCACCAAAGATATACAATTATTGACAGTTTCGTTTGGAATGCTGCCAAAACAAGCCACCCAAACGTTGCTGGAATTAGAGGCGTTTGCTGATGATATCGGTCTGCCAGCACCCCAACTAACGGAGAAATTTGGTGCTTTAGGGGCAGAACTAACAAAGCTGGGTCAAGACGGCGTTCGCGCATTTAAAGATTTGGCAAGAGTTTTCAAGATCACAGGCTTGGAGATGGATAAAATTCTGAAGATGACAAATCGCTTTGACACCTTTGAAGGCGCGGCAGATCAAGCAGGTCGTCTTAACGCGGCTATTGGCGGCAACTTTGTGAATGCTATGGATTTAATGACAGCAACGGATCCGATTGAGCGTTTTGAAATGTTGCGCAATTCTCTGCTTCAAGCGGGATTAGAATTTGATAACATGTCTTATTATCAACGTATCTTTTTTAAGGAATCTCTGGGTCTAGAAAGCGTGGCAGATTTGGCGGCGATGATGCGTGGAGATTTATCTTCGTTGGATGCGGAAATAGGTCAGAATGCCGCCTCATATGAAGAGATGGCAAAAAAAGCCAAGGAATCTGCTGATTTTCAAGCGAGACTCAATGCACTCATGCAACAGATGATACCGGTTTTGGGCGGCGTTATTGATGGAATCGATCGCGCCCTCGATAGTTTAGAGCGAGGTAATCCAAATTTGATTGACGTATTTAAACTCTTGGGTTCTATCATGGGGGCAATGATTGAGCACTGGGAAGCGACCTTAACTATTCTTGCCGCCTGGAAGGTGGGGATCCCCCTTGCGACCTTCTTGTGGGCGCAATTTGGAACCGCATCAACGGCTGCAGCCACAGGTAGCACCGCCATGAGCGCCGCAATTGGCCGCGTTGGCGCTGCGGCGGTGAGAGCGACACCGGGGCTTCTCATTCTTACTGGTGTGTTTGCTGCGATTGGTCTGGCAGCCTTGGGTATTGGAGCGGTTTTTTCTGGATTGGCATCGATGCTATCTGCGTTTGATTCCGATAAGTTATGGGATTTGAGCAAATGGATCGCGTCAGTTAATGTAGGAACTATCATGTTTTGGAATGCTTCGCGCGCCATCGGCTCTTTAGCTGAATCTATAGGGGAAGTCGGTGAGGCACTAAACAATTTAGATGCCGGCAAAATGAGAGCCATTGCACAATTGTCGAAAATTGCTACCGTCGGAGCGTCAATTCCGAAAGCCGCACAAATTGAATTAGCAGATGCTATTAACACTGCGGTAAGTATGCCGGTGGTGCTGGGTGCAGCCCAGGCGACTTTGGGGGCTGGCGGTGGCGGAGGAACGACTGATAAAGTGGTGCTCTATGCTGAAATTCCGGTGTATGTAGATGGAAAAGAAATCGAGAGAAAAACATTAAAAAGCATCGCCACGTCAAAGAAGCGGAGCGTGATGAGTTCGTTGGTGAACGCTGGAATTCCCCCGGGGGCTGGCACAAGCACCCCTGGGAGACCTTGAGAATAGATAGTTTAGGCGACGACAATTAGAAAGGAAACACATAAATGACGGTTAATAATAAATTCTTTAATGCATCCAAGCTTGGTGTGCGAAACAAGATAGTAATGGATAATGGCGACGAACGCTATTTTGCTGATGGATCCGATTCGTATGCGAATATGGGATTTTATATCTCTTTTCATCATGTTCCCAGTGAAGAAGAAGTCGCATTTAAGGCATTTATTAATTCTTTTCAAGAAAATTATGCATGCGATTGGGCAGAGGAAAGCGTCTACGGCCGCCCCGATGCGATTTATACCTACAAGGGCACCAATCGACGTTTAGCTATATCATTTTTGATTCCCGCTGCCACGATGAGTGAGGGTTTTGAAAACTTAGCTACTGTTCAAAAATTAATGCAATTTTTATATCCTACATATGTGGGCCCACGCAGTGCTCAAACTATTTCTCAATCGCCCTTAATGCGTATGCGAGTGATGAATTTGTTTGCCAACCGCTCAGGTGTTCATTCTGAGATAGCCGAAGGCGAACTAACTGCGGAAGAACGCGCTCCTTCATCCTATGACGATATGGTAAAATCAACAAATGATAGCATTTGGCAACAAGGGCTCCTGGGTGCGGTTTCCAGTGTTAATGTAAACCACAACTTAGACAATCCGAACACAGGAGTGTTTGAATTTGCTCCCGGAGTAATTGTGCCTAAATTGATAGAAATTAATCTAGATTTCAATGTGATCCATGAACATCCAGTGGGGTGGCGTGGTGACAAACAATTTATGCAACCTTTGTTTCCTTACGGGGTTAATTTGGATGCAAGTGTTCCCAGGAGTGTAGATGATCTCAAACGCCAAGAAAACCAACTAGCAGCCGACACCAAAAAGCGCCGCGATCAGCGTTTGGCGGAAACCGGAAAACCACTTTCCGAACAAGTCATGCAAAATTTAAAAGCAGAATATGGAAAACTTTTGGATAGCATGACGTGGAGCGGAACGGGCGATACGACTACACGTTATGCGGCTGTTGGCCCCGGAGCACAAGGTCAAACCACAACGTCGCTGAAAGAGGGCCCTGATGTGGAGGGGAACGTGGTTTACGAAAAGACCACCTCATTTAAGTGGGGAACAACAACAGTAACCGACGACAAACCGTGAGTCGAGGAAATTAAACTATGCCGAGATACAAATACACACCTATACTAAATAATGACATTGAATTCTACGAATTCCTTCGCAAGAAAAGAAACAATATCAAAAACATTGTTCAATACGATACGCAGATAATGTATAACCCCAGCGTAAGGGATCGCATGAACCTCGTTTCAGAAAAACACGTCTGGAAATACGGTGATAGGTTTTATAAACTGGCAGACCAATATTATAGCGATGTTAACTATTGGTGGGTGATTGCGTGGTATAATGGATATATGACCGAAGTAGATATATTTCCCGGCGATGTTATTTCTATTCCGCTGGATCTCGAAAGAGCGCTGATGGCGCTAGGGAGCTATTAGGGATGTTAAATCTCTCTACGGTTCTAAGATCGTACATGACTGAATATTCTGACGACGAACTAGAGGAACTTGATAACCTTATTGAGGAAAAAGCCGGGTCACTCGCTCAAGACTATCAGGCGGCTCTTAACAAAGTGCAGGGCTGCAGCGTAGAATTGGCACAATTGCAGAAAGAATTAAAATTATATTTACAATCAATTTATGCAGATAATCCTATATGGCTTAATACGAGTCTCAAAGAATCTGTTGACAACATAGCCTGGGGCGCCCCAGGCACTAGCGCCCAACGAACGGAAACTGCGGCTATTTATGGCGCAAAAGATGACCGGCAATTGATTTTATTACAACAAGCCGGCCAAACGTGGCCGGCTAAAGTTCTAGATATAAAAGAAATAGAGGGATTAGAGGGAGTATCGCACCCATCTTTGTTGCCCTGCATTACCCTCGTCGACGCGTCTCAATTATACACGCCAGATTTTACGGATGTGGATTATCCCGCAGCCATGTATCTCTTGGATACGAATCTGAAGGCACAGGAAACACTTAAGAATGCCAAGATGCCCGGGCAAGGCGTTGCCACCGCTAGTCTTTATCCCCAAGGGCTCGTTTCCTTGTATGCGGGAATATTGGCCCAGTGTGAATTGTTGGTGTCTTTCAACATGATGATCGATGAGGAAGCTGCCCGGGGCCTGACTATGGCATCATCATTGCAGATGGATTCTTCTTATTCTCACGAAGCTACCTATGACCAAATTTCACACATTAATCATAGACTTTATAAAAATGTATACGGGGGCACCGAACAATTAGGTTCGGGCGTACCCATATCAGCAGTAGGCCCAGACACTTTATATGAAATTTTACAATATGGGGGTTATTCTGTTTTTAATGTGTTTGGTTCTCAGGCGACAACTTATGTAGATGACGGAATACGTCGAGCCCAACATGTTGAAATTCAAAACATATCTGGTCAATTATCTCCCATTGAATTGTTGAAATATCTCAATGCGGGTGCCGCCAAGTTTGGAAACTTTCACCCTACTGATGCGGAATTAGCTTCAACAACTCCTTCTGAGTCGCCTTGGGCTGTGGGAAGCGATTGGATCGTTGGTCTAAAGAAATATCTTCAAGATGTAGCTAATAATTTGTTAAGAATTTTGGGAGAAATGAGACGTAATTCGGAGTGTATTTATAGAGCAGATGTGGCATTGCGCGAAAAACAACAAAAAGTTTTTGAGGATTTAGCAAGCGAGCGCCCTATTTTCGCAGAAAATCCCGAAGTTTTACAAAAAGCTCTCGATAATTTAATGCTCGGAAACTTGGAAGAGTTTATCGGAGAGTCAGGTTTTTTTGCAAGTCAAATATTGTTCAAAGAACAATGTTGGTTATTGGCATATGTAGATTTGCTCGCTCGCTACAAGAAGGAGCATTTGGATGTAGGTCATGGGGGAACCATTTTCTCCAGCACTAACCGGGGAACTTATTCCACACCGCGTAAAGGAACAGCTAAAAAGTTTTTACCATACGTCAATTTACCGCAAAATCCCGAACGGGTGGGCAAATTGAATTCAACATTGTTGGTGGATAGCGATCCGTATGCGTTTATTAATCGGTTGACGTTCAATCCTCATCTTCCAGCTTATTTAAATATCGACAACCACGAGTTATCTAATTTGCAGCCAAAAATTCGTTTATCGAAGGTGATTTATGAAAAAGAAGGATCGAAACGAAATGATTTAAGAGAGGTAGAATTTGATTTTGAATCTTATTTCGATACTTCGCGAATGGTGGGCCCAGGTAAAAAAACCAACATCCTACAAGATCGGAAGCGACGTGGGAGCGGGGTTGGTATTACGAGTTTTGATTTTGCTTATGACGGATCTAACCCTTTTGCTATTAAGAAAAGTATTACCGCGAATTTAAAATTATACGCCACGGATATCAAGGAATTGTTTGAAGTGCGCGGGGGTCAAAACGGCTCCCCCGAATGGCGTTATGTAGATTTAGCCTTAAAAACGGGAGATGTGAGTGCAGAGACTAAAAAATGTTTTAATCATATCAAAGAAAATGCGGATAATTATGCTCTTAATTTTCGGTTGCGGGCGCATGTGGGAATGGCGCGCCCTACAACTTTGATCAATAAAAACAATGAGGGTCTTAAGGAAGCGTTACAAGATGCCTATGTGACTCTAAATCTTACGCCGACCGTTCATAATTTTGAGCTTGATGAGATGGGGCGCGTTGTTTTTAATATTACTTATTTGGCATATATTGAAGAAATGTTTGATCAGCCTGTATATAATATTTTTGCCAACGCTCGAAGCGCAACGAACCAAAAGGAACTGGTGGCTTTAAAAAGAATTCAGAGACAATTTGAATTAGAATTCGCCCAAAAGAATTGCGGCAATAAAGAAATGGATGAATTGCGTGAGAAATTTGAAGACCAAATTGCCAGTGAAACATCTCTAAGTTTGCAAATGATTATACAAACATTGATGACAGAAGGAAGAATTCAGTATGTTCCCTTGGATTCAGCGATGATGGCCAGTTTTGCCAACAAAGGGCCTTCCACAAAAGAGAAGGGCATACGTCGCAGAATTGAAAAGTTTTTAGAAGGAAAGGGAGTTCTACCTCTTCAGGAAAACCTCAAAAAATTGAAGGCAATTCCCATTTTGAATAACGCCATCGATCTTCAAGCCGATTTGGAAGCGCGCACCAATCAGGTAGTAAATGCCCATACGACAAATTATAAGAACAGAGCCGACACAGATAAACAAACATCGGTTGCCAAAGTTCTTACGGAAGGGGCAGATCCCAACACTTATGTAATTTCTTATTTTTATGTTAGTGACCTGATAGATATTATTTTGAGTAATATTGAAAAAGAATTGAAGAGGCTTCCGGATGAATTAGTGGATATCCAAAGCGATTATCTAGATGTGAGCACCAAAGAGGTTTGGGTCAGAGAGAAGCGAAAAGAATTGGAACAATATGCGTTAAATTTACGACGCTTGCGCGTGGTGTTGGGGCCGGCAGAATTATTTACCACGGCTGGGGCAGACGGTGGAAGACAATCGCATATCATAAGTTTGGGAGATATCCCCATTTCAGTCAAATATTTTTTAGAATGGATGACGGATAAAATGTTAAAGAAACAAGAAGTTTTTTATTCCTTTACTAAATTTTTAAATGATTTATTTAATGACTTGGTGCGCAATTTTTTAAATAATGAAGATTGCTTTGGCTACTCGATTAAACAAAAGACGCGAGTTCAGCAAGCCACCTTGACATCATATACGCCGGATCCGAATATAGATCCCCTAACTGCCATGGCACAAGAACAGAATTCGACGCGCCTTGATTTGGGGCTCTTGCCGCAAGGAAGACGGTTGCTAGAATTATCAGGCCCCTCAGAAAGTGTGCGTACGACCATTCCCATTCAAAATGAAATTAATTATTTTACTTATTTTATTGGAAGAGTTCAGCCTTTTGAGCTTATGAACGGCAACAAAGCGCAAGACGAGGGGAGAGGAATTTTTCATTATTTGTTGGGAAGAGATAAGGGCATTATTAAGAACATTAAAATGTCAAAAACCCAAACACCAGGATTAGCGGAGGTTAGATTTGAACAGGAGGGGTATGATGGCTTAAGTCAGTTGCGCGTAATTTATGATGTGCAGATTGAGACATTTGCTAACGTTCAAACCTTTCCGGGAACTTATATTTATGTTGATCCGCAGGGATTTTCCCCGTCGGGTAAAAATATTCCCGACTCTAACTTAACATTAACAGATTTGGGGATTGGTGGTTATTATATGATATATAAGTCAGAGCATGGTTTTGGGCGTGGATATGCTCAGTCTATTATTCATGCCAAGTGGGTTCATGCGATTCAGCAAGAGGAAGCTTTGCGTGATTGTCAAGTTCTCATGGATGCTAGCGCAGGGAACGGCGGCCGTATGTCGCCATGGTGTCGGATAACCGAGGCTTCTAAAAAATAGGAAGATAAAAGAATGTCAATTTTTTTTAAGGAAAATAATTTTGAATCAACCTTCAATCTTTTTAACAAAAGTATTGTATATCGGGGCACCGTGATTCGCCCCCAAGATAATAACATAGTTAATTTTCATCATGGGGAAAAATTTCTTTATGGCAAAATAAGGCGCGATGGAACACCTGTAGCTCCAATTGGAGACAGTGTTTTAAAAAGAATCACGGCTGCCGGAAACCCAAGTAACCCTCCCCAAGCAATGAATTTTGTAGTAGATGTGTTTGAGCAGATGTCATTGCAATTTCAAAAGTGTGTTGGGTTAAACAAAATTAGCTCCAATGATCCTTTTTTGTCTAATTTGGTGGCATATAAAGGATACGTTCAGCCGGCAGCATTATTCGCGGGTTATCAAAAAGTAATTTATAATTCCATTCGAGAATATTTCTCTTCCTCCGATATTCGCTTGACGAGCTTTGAGCAGTTTATTGCTATCTTTCGCGATCTCATGACAGGCATGTTGTCTCATGTGCGATTTACTTATCCGGGCTTTATTAAAAGCTCAGATTGCACTATTTTGGGGAGCGGTCTGGCAATTGAAATTGCAGACAAACAAAATTTTTCCAACGATAACAGTAAGATAAAAAAATTCACCAACAGCCCAAACTGGGATTTTTATGTTAATACTTGCGATTCTTACGGTTTCATGATAGATTATAATATACCCTGGAGAATTGTGGCAGATATTGATTGTGAATTAATGCGCATCGAAGCCGAGAAATATGGATATGTAAATCCTTACGATCTTTTGGCAAGAGCTTACTCAGAGGTTTCTGTATCTTATTTTGTAAATAATTTCATTTCTGACTTGCTTAATCTCTATAATGATGTTAAGTTAGAGTATTGGAATGAACCAGCTTATTGTGAAGACGGATCAATAGGGGTTCAATCGGGAGGATCGCCCTCCTATACTTTAGCCGAGATTCAACGTAAATTTGGAATGACTTACTTTCTTAAATTATATTTATTTTGTCGCCTACTGGAAGAAAAACCAGAAATGCCCCAACAACACAAACTTCGATTAATCGAAGACGTAGTGAGAATGGTAAACAACAAAGATACCGCCTCTGCACCCGTTTCTTATTTTGAAAGAGTGATCAATAAAGAGTTTGACAAAATAGGATCTTACACGTATCTTCGGAAAGCGGAGAAAGCAACTGCGTTGAGTGAGTTTGAAACCCAACAACGCCAATCTTTAGAAGTGAGCGAAACAGATGATATTTCAAACTATTGATGACAAAAAAGAATGTATTGGTGTGTATACGGAGGGAGAATTGCATTTTGATAATTTTCCACAACCTCTTACACGCACTTGGAAATATAGTGCATCTCAACCACCACGCGGGGTGGAGTATGGGTGGATCTATGGTAATGGTAAATCATTAGAAGACGCAGCACCACCGGAGCTTGCAGAAGCACTTCAAGCAGCACAGCGTAAAATGACCGCATATCGTAAATCATTTGAGATTGCGAAGCTAAAACTTAACGAACATTGTATTTTTGATCTGGTCCCCCAAAGTTTTTTAATGGAGTTTTGTGAGATTAAAAATCAAATTACACAACATGTGTTTGAGACGAACACCAAGCCTGATAATTACGAGCACTTAGTCAGTGTGCATAAGCTACTAGAGAAGATATCTTATCAGGAACTTAATTTAACCATTGATGATTGTAAGCACTTGATGTATGGAACTCTTGGGCGAAATAAAATCCAAGAGCTATTAAAGAACTATCGTTATATTAAATATAATCTTTATGGCACTGTTACGGGTAGACTTACCACATCTTATGGGTCGTTCCCTATTTTAACATTGAAAAAAGAATTTCGTAATCTAATAAAGCCCGTTCATGATTCTTTTGTGAGTCTGGATTATAATGGTGCAGAAGTGCGCACGTTTTTGGATTTATGCGGAAGCGAACAGCCGTTGGTGGATATACATACTTGGAATATAGAAAATATTTTTAAAGACGAAGATATGACCCGCGATGAAGCCAAGACTTTGTTTTTTGCATGGTTGTATAATCCCGACTCTGATCAGTTAGATGATGAAATATATAATCGTAAAAAACTTCTTGACAAAGTGTATAAAGAGGGTTATATTATTACTCCATACGGGAGAACTCTTGCCGTGGGAGAAAGGAAAGCATTGAACTATCTTATTCAAAGCACAACAGCCGATAGGGTATTGTCGAAAGCGGTGGCTATTGATCAACTCCTAGCTGACCGTCAATCTTTTATTTCTCATATAGTGCATGATGAAATTGTCATTGATTACAACGAAGCAGATAAAGATCTTTTGCTCGATATCAAAAACATTTTTGAAGACGGCTATCTGTCGAACATGAAAGTGGGAAAAAATTATTATCATTTAAATATGTTGGAATTATGATTTCAATTATTGGGTTAGGAAGCGCCGCATCACGTATCGCACAACAATTTTCTATAACGCCGAATTACAATGTTTATATGCTGAGCGATGAATTTTCACGTAGCTCTAAGAGAAAATATAAATTAAAATCTTACGAAACACCAGAAGAGTATGAAACCAATATTCCATCACTTAAGAAGTTTTTTGCAGATGTAGATGATCACGTGCAATTTTTTGTGGTAGGATCTTCTTATAGTTCCAATTATACATTGGGAGTATTAGAGCAAATTAAAGATAAAAAGATTGAGATTTTCTATATTCAACCGGATACAGAATTGCTGACGGGGATCCCCAAACTGTTAGATAAGATCGTGTTTAGTGTTCTTCAGGAATACGCCCGCAGCGGATTGTTGCAGTCGTTTACTGCGATATCTCATTTGAAAATAGAAGAAGCGATCGGAGACATCCCCATTAAATCGTATTATAATGCTTTGAATAAGACGGTTTTTTCGACTGTTCATTATTGTAATTATTTTAACAATGCGGAGCCTGAGATTGGTACCGTAGCCCGCCCACTGGAGATAAATCGGATCCGTAGCATCGCCATGTTAAACCCTGAAAATTTATCAGAAAAATGGTTTTTTGACCTTGACAACGAGCGAGATTTATGTTATTATATATGTATAAACCAAGAGAAGTTGGAAAAGGATGGCACTTTGCATAAACGATTGGTTGAGAAACTGAAAAGTAAGCCGAGAAATGCATTTAGAAAGATATCTTATGCAATTTATGAAACACCACATGAAGATTTTGGGTTCTGCGTTGCCCACACAAACGCAATACAAAATTACACTTGACAAACTACGTTGAGTGTGTTACATTAAAGATACTGAGGAAAGCTTAGTATACTATATTCTTAAACAGGAGAAATAAAATGGGAATTAATATGGAACTTATGCGCAAGAAACTTGCTGCCTTGCGTGGAAATGGCGGAGATGCCAAATCTTCTGTCTGGTTTAAGCCAGATGAGGGAGATACAGATATTCGGATCATTCCATCAAAAGATGGGGATCCTCTTAAAGAGATGCATTTTCATTACAATGTAGGAAACCACCACGGTGGTGTGCCATGCCCCAAGCGTAATTATGGGGAAAGTTGCCCAATTTGTGAATTTGCTTCTCAGCTTTGGAGAGAGGGAGTAGACAACAACGACGAAGAAAGCAAAAAGCTTGCTAAGTCTCTTTTTGTTCGTCAACGCTATTTTTCTCCTGTTGTTGTCCGAGGTCGTGAAGACGAAGGCGCGAAGGTGTATGGCTATGGAAAAAAAGCTTACGAACTTTTGCTGGGATACATTCTCGATCCCGAATATGGAGATATCACTGATATTCTTGAGGGAACTGATATCACCCTAACTTACACTAAACCAAACAAGCCTGGGGCATACCCTCAGACGAGCCTAAAGATGCGTCGAAATACTTCTACGCTGTTGGAAGATACGGAAGCCATTCCCGCCCTCCTTGACGGCATTCCGGAATTCAACTCCCTATTTGAAAGGTTGAGCACAGCGCAGGTTGAGGCAATTCTAGATGAGCAGTTGGCTAGCGATGGAAGCGCTGAGCAACGCTCTGCTGAAAGCACCCGATACAACAAAGATAACACTGGAAGCAGTGTAGATCGAGCATTTAATGAGTTGATGTCGGGCTAACAAGGCTCCCGCCGCTGGCAGATCGGTTACAATAATCTGCCTTTATTTTAAACTAGTTTTAAGGAGAACGAAATGATAAATATTTTTAAATTATGTTTGCTCATGGGTTGCGCTCAGCCCGAAGAGGGGCCGCTTGCGGACGACATTGCTTCAAGGCCAGAGGGAGAGGAATTGATTCCACCTGATGATCCATGGTCATACAAACCTGACATGGTGATGTTCCACAATGTGGCTGTTATAAATGAAGGGAATCAAATTGCGTGTTTTGACGATGGGGATGGCACTCCTTATTGCGGCGTATATAAGGTGATCTTGACTATATGGGATGAGTGGGAAGGATTGTCGGATAGCGACAGTTGTCAAATTATTCATCGTGTAGCGCCAGAATATCTTATTGAGAACGAAGTCTCTCAAGATTTCGCAGCTTATAACACACGACATGCGTGGGAATTTGATGCATCACAGTCTTTTGTTTCCACCACTCAACTGTGTGATATGATCGCAGAGGATAGCGATATAGCTAATGTGGTGGAGAAATTTAAAACTGAGAATGTGGCATTTGGATACAAAGAGCTTTCTGAAGATATGGCTGCCGAATATAAAAATAGCTTTGGTTCGAATTATACGGATGAAGAGTGGGCTGCTGAAGTTCAGCCTTATTTGTTGGGAATGACCAATCGCATCGAGGGAGTCTATCGAACTCCAAACGTTGGCGTTGTTTATGAGATTGATGAAGATAATCAATTAGTGGTCGATGAGAACGATACGTGGAATCGTTTGATTTTTGAAGGAACAGAAGAGGTTCCGACCGGCTATTATCGTGCGCCTTCTTATTATGTATATGATATCGGAACATTTGTGCCGGAAGAGATAGGAGAATAAATAAAATGAACGAAGATTTTTACGAAGACCCCGATTCAATATCTGACGATGACTATGACGACGATGATTGGGACTATGAAGATTAGGGCGTAAACCTGATTAAAAAACAAACAACCGCAGGGAGGCACGGGTTACAGGTGCCTCGTTTTATTAAACAAACGAGGTGAAAAAAGATGTTTAATCTACTCCTATATATGTTTACCGCCTGTGGGGAAGTTGAAGATACAGCCGAACCAGAGGTGGTTGAAGAAGAACAAGAAGAGGTGGTTGAAGAAGAAGATTCTGCCGTTTCTGAAGAGTGAACATATGCCGCAGGGAGGCATGGGCTTACAGATGTCTCGCCATTTTTTAAGGAGGGCAAAAAAGATTGGCAAGAAAAAAGAAAACTCAAACAGCAGCCGGTAGATTATCAATTCAAGATTTGATATCGGTAGTTAATAAAAAAGCTGGTCGTGATGTTGCGCATGATCTTACAGAAGAAAATCCAACCGATGTGAGGGAGTGGATTCCCACTGGTTCACGATGGTTGGATTCTATTATTTGTAAGGGTAAAATCACCGGAATTCCAGTGGGAAAGGTGACCGAAATCGCCGGCTTAGAATCAACAGGTAAATCCTATATGGCGGCTCAAATTGCAGCCAATGCCCAGAAAATGGGCAAGATAATTGTATACTTTGATTCGGAGTCAGCAATTGATTCTAAATTTTTAGAGCGGTCAGGGTGCAATCTGCGTAAATTAATGTATGTTCAAGCATATTCTGTGGAATTTGTATTGGAGACTATCGAAGATCTTTTAGATAAATGCCACGGTGATGATTCGATTGTGTTTATTTGGGATTCGTTGGCATTTACCCCTTCGGTATCGGATGTGGAGGGAGATTTTAACCCACAGTCATCCATGGCAGTGAAGGCAAGAATTTTAGCAAAAGGAATGTCGAAACTAACAATCCCTATTGCTAATAAAAATGCCGCGCTCATTGTTCTTAATCAACTGAAGACAAATATACCACAGGGGCCGATGGCAAGGATGATCACAATGACCACACCTTACATAACTCCCGGCGGCAAAGCTATGCATTATGCTTATTCTTTGCGTATTTGGCTTACTGGTCGAAAGGCGAAGAGTTCCTTTGTGCAAGATGAAAAAGGATTTCGCATTGGTTCAGAAGTAAAAGTAAAACTTGAAAAATCACGCTTTGGAACTCAGGGAAGAAATTGTGCTTTTCGTATTTTGTGGGGAACCGACGATATCGGGATCCAGTGCGATGAAAGTCTTTTTGATGCAATTAAAACATCTGACTATCTAACTAGCGCCGGGGCATGGTATACTCTTCAGATGGGTAACGGAAAAGAAATTAAATTTCAGCCTTCTAAATGGAAAGACAAGATGCAAGACAAAGAGTTTAAAGGAAGGGTGTATGAATTAATGGATGAAGAGGTGGTTAGAAAGTTTGATGAGAGAACTGGAAAGGCGGAGGATTTTTATGAAAAAAACAAGGCTGACAAATGAACGTTAAATTTAAGGAGGGAGATTTGGTTCGAATGGTGGATCCGAGTAGCGGGGATCCGTTCGAGGCGTTCGAGCATCTTGATGATCCTACATATGTACCCCAAGTTGATTACCTTAAAGGAGTGGGGGTGGTTTTCAGGGTCAATGAGCCGACTGAGTTACCCCCGCGATTCCAAGATGTGGATGGTAATCCTCTTGTGGAAATGTCTGCGCCTATCTATGAGGTCTTGTTTGGGGGAAAACTTCGCGAGGTCAACTGGACACTGTTGGAGAAAGTAGAATGAAAAGAGTATTAATAATAGACGCACTCAATGCATACCTGCGCGCCTACATCGTCGATCCGAGCCTGTCTACAAATGGGCAACCGATTGGCGGCATAAAAGGGTTTATAAAAATCCTTCAGAAACTCGTAAGACAAACGATACCCAATGAGATTGTGGTTGTGTGGGATGGGCCCAACGGATCGCAAAAAAGAAAAATAATAGATAAAAACTATAAAGCTGGGCGCAAACCGATCCGTCTTAATAGATCGGTGCACAATCTTACTGATGATGAAGAACTTCACAATAAGATATGGCAACAATCGCGCATAATGGAATATATGAACAATATGCCTATCATCCAGACCATGATACCGGAGATTGAGGCAGATGACGTAATCGCTTATTTGACACAATTCGATGTATACGCCGGATGGCAAAAGATTATTGTTTCTAATGATAGAGATTTTATGCAGTTGTGTGACAAGGAAACAGTTTTGTGGCGACCTACGAAGGATGAGGTCTTGAACACTAAGCGCATCGTTGAACAACTTGGTATCCATCCTGTAAATATGGCACTGGCCCGGGCAATTATTGGAGATCCATCCGACAATTTGCCCGGGATAAAAGGCGCTGGGTTTGCTACAGTCGCCAAACGGTTGGGTTTTTTAGCGTCAGAAGAGTTTTATACGATTGACAAGGTAATTGAATTTTGCAGTAAGTCAACCAGCCGCCTTAAATTTTTTAATAACGTGGTGGAGAACGTGGAGACTATAGAGCACAATTATAAAATGATGCAATTATCTGCCCCCCAGATGTCAATTCAATCAAAAGATTTTGTTAGAAATGCAGTGGAAAATTTTGCGTGTGACTTTAATCAAACTGCAGTTTTGGGAATGATGAGAAAAGATGGGTTTGGTGAATTAAATTGGGAAGAGCTAAAGTCTCATTTATTAAGGATTTCTCGCGAATGTCATGACGAGCCAGCAAAAGAAAATAGTATTCATGCTTGACATTTGGTGTCAGTGTGTTATATTTAAAAGAGTTGAAAGAGGGTTCTTATGTTAAGCGAAAAAGCTAGTTTCGGGCGTTATGGAAAAACATTTCAAGAAGGGCTGATCCAATTGATTTTTGAGGATCGCCCTTTTGCTGATCAGGTGACGGAAGTCTTAAATGGTAATTTTTTAGAATTAGAATATTTGCGTGTTTTCTTGCGTAAGATTATCGAATACCGTGCCAAATATAATCGTCACCCATCATTGGATGCCATGATTACGATCGTGCGCACGGATCTCGAAAATGAAAGCGAGATTACCCAAAAACAGGTGAGAGAATATTTCACCCGCGTTCATTCTCGAGAAATTACTGATCCTGAATATATTAAAGAAACAGCGTTAGATTTTTGTCGCAAACAAAATCTGAAAGAAGCCATGCTTCGATCCATACCGCTCTTGCAAAAAAATTCGTTTGATGAAATCTCTCAAGTTATTAATGAAGCATTGAAGTTGGGATCGGAAAACAATTTTGGGTATGATTACTTGGCAGACTTTGAGAAAAGATTTGAACCCAAACATCGTGTTCCTGTCTCTACGGGGTGGCAAGATATTGATAGAATAATTGGCGGTGGTTTAGGAAAAAGTGAGTTAGGAGTGGTAATTGCCCCCACTGGTGCGGGAAAATCAATGGTGTTGGTGCACTTGGGGGCGAATGCAATTGCCGAAGGAAAAACTGTTATTCACTACACACTAGAACTTCAAGAGACAGTTATAGCCACTAGGTATGATAGTTGTATTACAGGATATCCGCTTTCCGACATTATAAATTTTAAAGAAGAAGTATACGAAGAGATTAAAGATATAGAGGGAACCCTTATAGTCAAAGAATATCCTACAAAGTCAGCCTCAACGAATACAATTCGTGCACACCTTTCTAGACTTATTAAGAGAGGGATCAGACCAGGAATGATTATTGTTGATTATGCTGATCTTTTAAAACCTGTGGTTGTGCGAAAAGAGAAAAGAAATGAATTAGAATCTATTTATGAAGAGCTACGAGCTATTTCCACGGAGTTTCAATGCCCTATTTGGACTGCCTCACAAACCAACCGATCAGGGTTGAGTGCTGAGGTGATCACTATGGAACAAATCTCGGAAGCTTTTAATAAATGTTTCGTTGCTGATTTTATCTTTTCAGTATCGAGAAGTATAGAAGAAAAACAAAACAATCTTGGTAAGATTTTTATTGCAAAAAACAGAAATGGACCAGATGGAATGGTTTATGATATTTTTATGGACACCAGTAACGTGAAGATTAAAATTTTACCCAAAGCGGTCATTCCCTCGAGGGGAACAAATACCCCACCTTCGGTGGTTACTGCTCCTATCACTTTAGATTCCAAGATGCAGCGACAGCTTTTGATGACCAAGTATGCCAAATTAAAAGGAAAATAATTATGAGAAACACACGTGCGATTCGCCGGTTTGGGCTGTCAGAACCCTTTGTTGAGCCCTACAAAACAACCACGGTTCCATGGGGGCCGTTGGGCTATGTTACCTTCAAACGCACCTATGCTCGCCGCCTCAGCGAGTTCTCCGATGGCGCTGGGGGGACGGAAGAGTGGTGGCAGACATGTCGTCGCGTGGTTGAGGGTATGTTCAACATGCAGAAACAGCATGTGGTCACATTAGGTTTAGAATGGAATGATGCCAAAGCCCAGAAAACCGCAAAAGAAGCATATGATCGGTTGTTTCATTTGAAATGGACACCTCCCGGTCGTGGCTTGTGGATGATGGGCACAAAGTTTGTAGAAGAGAGAACCGCTGCGGGGCTTTTTAATTGTGCTTTTAGGTCTACTCGAGATTTATCGAGCAAAGGAGGTTATCTTTTTGCGTGGATGATGGATGCTTTAATGGTAGGGATCGGTGTGGGGTTTGATACAGAGGGGGCTGGAACCCTCACCATCCAAGAGCCTCAATATAATAATGATATTTATATTATTGATGATTCGCGAGAAGGCTGGGTCAACAGTGTTCATATATTATTAGATGGATTCTTTTTTGGAGACAAAGTTCCGAAGTTTGATTATTCCTCTATCCGCGCCGCTGGAGAACCTATTCATGGGTTCGGGGGAACCTCTAGTGGCTCTGGTCCATTGAGAGAGCTTCATGATAATTTGGTGGAATTGTTTTCCCCCAAGGTGGGAGAGTCTATTTCTTCCGTAGACATCGTAGACACTGAAAACCTCATCGGTCGCTGTGTGGTTGCCGGCAACGTTCGCCGTTCGGCTGCATTAGCAATGGGGAAATATAACGACCGTCGTTATCTCGAGATGAAAAACGATCAAGAGAAATTGTATCACCACCGATGGGGATCTAACAATTCATTCAACGCGTTGGTGGGAATGGACTACACGTGGCATGCTACCCAGTCTCAAAAGAACGGAGAGCCTGGGTATATCTGGCTTAACAATGCGAGAACACGTGGTCGCTTTAAAGATCCAGAACGATATGACGACATTAATGTCGCGGGTTTCAACCCTTGCGTTGAACAGCAATTGGAAGATGCTGAACTGTGTTGTTTGGTAGAAACATTTCCCGCCAAGCACGACACTTATGAGGATTATCTGCGCACTTTGAAGATAGCTTATTTATATGGAAAGACTGTGACTCTTTCTAACACTCACTGGCCAGAGACTAACGCTAAAATGCTAAAGAATCGTCGTATTGGCTTATCTCAATCCGGAGTGGTTCAGGCGTTTAATCGTCACGGCCGTCGCGAAATGATGAATTGGTGTGACAACGCCTATCAGCACGTGTTAGAATTGGATGAAGAATATTCCAATTGGCTTTGTATTCCTAAGTCGGTGCGCATGACTTCCATCAAGCCGTCAGGAACCGTTTCATTACTTAATGGATCTACGCCTGGAATCCACCATCCAGAAAACGAATATTATATTCGACGTATCCGATTCTCAAAAGATTCAGAATTGCTCCCTGCGCTTCAAGAAGCGGGATACGTTATCGAAACTGACACTTATTCCCCCAACACGATGGTGGTAGAATTTCCTGTTCACGAGCCCTATTTTACTAAGGGAAAATGCGATGTGAGCATGTGGGAGCAATTAGAAATTGCTGCCCAATATCAACATTACTGGGCAGACAATAGTGTTTCTGTGACGGTCACCTTTAAACAAGACGAAGCTAGTCAAATAAAAACGGCATTAGAGATGTATGAGAGTAGATTGAAAGCTGTATCGTTTTTGAGATATGAAGAGACGGGGTATGTTCAACCTCCTTATGAACCTATTACCAAAGACCAATATCATATTATGTCCGCAAAAATTACTCCCGTAAAGCGTTTTGAAATAAACGAAAGCGGCACAGGAAGTAAGTTTTGTGATGGAGAATTTTGCACACTTTAAATTTAAAGAGAGAGGTGAAATGTGTTTAAACCTGTTAACCGGTATTTGGTGGTGGAAACCCCTACCCCGCCGGCAGAGACAAAATCTGGCATTGTATTGCCGGATGACTACAAGCCTGCGGAAGATCCGTGGGTTGTGGTAAAATTAATAGATTATGCTGATGACGTGCGGTTTGGTAAAAAATTGAAAAACTTGTCAGCAATACACGAGGTATCCCTATTAGTGGAGAGATCCATGATTGAGCAAATAGTTTATAATGGAACTAATTATTCTTTGATCCTTGATAATTATGTTAAAGGGGCTTTTACTAAATAAGGGTATCTGGAGATGACAATAGATAAGAATTTTTATAATCAAGCGTCAGCCGCCAAGTTAGGGTGGTCACCTGATTGGTTTGGAGAAAAACACTTTGATGAAAAACTTGTTAGGGGTATTAAAAAGTGGCAGAAATCTCATGGCTTAAGTGGTGATGGATTGGTTGGGCCCATGACTTATGCGCGCATTTGGACACACAGACAAAGCGAAATTGACGAACACAAGCCTCCAATCTCTTCTATAAAATATTCTAATTATATTGTGTATAATAGCGAATTTTATCCCATTAACTGGGATAAGGTAGTATTGTGGTCTGAGAGTGCCGGGTTGAAAGCCCAAAAAGGAAACTATTATGATTATACAGGAAGGTCACGCCGGCCGATTCGCCTATTTGTGAATCATTGGGATGTGTGCCTTAACTCTAAATCGTGCCACAGGGTCTTAAATAATCGCGGCATTTCGGTGCACTTTCTCATTGACAATGATGGAACTATTTATCAAACTCTAGATATGCAGCATGGAGCTTTTCATGCGGGCCACCAACGAACCAATAGGTCTTCCGTGGGAGTAGAAATTTCGAACGCATTTTATCCCAAATATCAAGAATGGTATAATCGCAATGGTTATGGGGAACGACCCTTAGTGAAAGGGGCGATGGTGCATGGAAGAGAGTTGGAGACTTTTATGGATTTTTACCCCATTCAAATCGAGGCAGTTAAGGCGTTGTGGAAAGCAGTAGACGGATGCACCGATATTCAATTTCAAACTCCATTAGATGAAAACGACCACACTTCTACGCGATATGAGCAGCGTGTAGTATATGGAAATTATCAGGGAATTGTCAGCCATTATCACTGCAGCAAACGTAAAATTGATTGCGCAAATTTAGATATAAAACAATTATTAGATGAACTATAGTGAGGGCATAAAGCCAATACACACATGAGCCAACAAGAGGTGAGCATTGAACGATTATGAAAAGACTATTAAACTTTATGGAGATGGAATTGGGTTTGTGGAGCATGTGGAGCACATGGGAACAGATCTTACAGTTGTCAATAGCGCTCGCGTTAGTTTTGGAAAGCACAAAAAGGATCTAGACGATCGAGACAAGAAGCTTATTAATTATTTAATAGCTCACAAACACACTTCAACGCTCGAACATTGTAGTATAACTTTTCGTTTTAAAGTGCCATTGTTTGTGAGAAGCCAACACCATCGCCATCGCACATGGTCTTATAATGAGATATCCCGGAGATATACCGATTTCAACATTGAGTTTTATGAGCCCCAATTTTATAGAACTCAACATGATAAGAATCGCCAAGCTAGCAATGTAGATCAGGTATGCAACCCTCGTCTAAAACTATACGATCCCGCATGCAGCCACTCTATTGATAGGTTTGCGACGGAGATTGTGGCATCACATCACAAACAGTCTCTTAAATTGTTTGATGATTTGATGGATGGTGGAGTGTGCCGGGAACAGGCGCGGGGAATATTGCCTCAGAATATGTATACGGAATATTACGGAACGGTGAATTTAAGTAACCTACTTAAATTTATTGATCTGAGAACGCACGAGGGGGCTCAGTGGGAGATTCAAAAGGTTGCGCTAGCATGTTTGGAAATAGCTACGGATTTATGGCCCATTACTGTTGGAGCATATCGGGAACTTAGAGAAAGGTAATGATATTATATGATCAGGTGGTGATCGGAAGTTCGCTCTCCGCACTTCTGTATGCTTTTGTTAATCATTATCCTATTCTCTTTACTTCGCCGGAGATTCCCTTTAGGTTTGACTATTTTAAAGAAGATGTCGATCTTTCCTTTTTGGATATCTCGACTCCTTTTCGCCACTTACTTACTTTCAATGAGTGTTTGGCGGTCGGCCCTCCTAAAATCGCATTGTGGGAGGCATTAATGTTTGCTTTGTCAATGGATGGGATGTGTCCCCTAAGTGGGCTCTGTTCTTCTATTCGCAATGTGGAAGGCACCGTTACATGTTCAAATGAGTATTCTAAAATAGCCACCTTTAAGGTTAATACTTTTCATTATTTTGGAGATGCTTCCGCAACTGGGTTTGGAAAATCACCGATAGTTATTCCCCAAAATTATATATGTTACGACTGGGTAGCTATTAACAAAGGAGGAAAGATAGAACAGGATTATATGAAGGTAGGTGATGAGTTCGTGAATCATGTGTGGTTTTATTCTTCAGATCGGATTGATGGAAATACCGGAGTTAAAGATGCGTGTGTGGTGTCGTATCTTCAAGAGGAACAATTAGAGAATTTTGATTACTCAGAAACCATGGCGAGGTTTAAATTAGTTAATGAAATGGAGAAGCGCGGTTTGCGCGGCCCCCAAACCGGCTTTAATAGTGCCGGAAACCCTCGTCACTATAAAATTAAGACTACGCACATGTTTCGTACGAAACGATCCAAAAAGAGTCAATCATCGACGTGGACACCCACAGATAATGTGGTGGTGCCCACTTTAAATGAAGAAGAGTTATTTGCCATCTTTTGCGAGAGTGAGCCTCGCAACAACACTTTCATGAGGTTTTATAATGCATCTTGCCGGCATCATTCCTGTAGCTAATTTAAAGACGGATTTGCAAACTGTTTTTCCAGAGGTCTTGTTGCCGCTCGAGCCTGATTTTACTGCTATTCAAAAATCAGTGTATGAGTGTGCGCTAGCCGGGTGTCAAACTATTTGGATTGTGGCAAACAACGACTTGGCTCCTTTAGTAAGAAAAACAGTTGGAGAATGGGTGTATGACCCGGTTTATTATAACCGATATATGACCAAATTTCATAGTGAAATAAGGAAAGAGATACCTATTTATTATGTGCCCATCCATCCTAAAGATCGCGACAAACGTGATTGTTATGGATGGTCTATATTATATGGTGCATATAGTGCATGGTCGGTAGCATATAAGATTTCTCGTTGGATTCGCCCTACAAAATATTATGTTTCTTTTCCACTTTCAGTTTATAACTTAGACTTTTTGAGGCAACACCGACTATGTATAGCCAATAAAGATAAGAACTTTTTTCTTTCTTATGAAGATAAGATAATTAAGGACAATCTGCCGATCGCATTCACATTTACAGGAGATGATTTTATAAAATGCCGAAGAGACTTGAACCGAAAGACCACAAGGGAATATTTACCCCCTTTACCCGGCCACCGATACCCCTCACAAAAAAGACCGTTAGTCGAGAGGTGGAGCGCAAGAACGTTCGGCCTAAAGACCGTATTTGAAAAACTTAATATAGAGAACGCGGCGATCACCCCTGTGGAGTCGTTTTACGATCTTTCCGCATGGGAGCAGTATTGCCAATTCTTAGGTCGAGAAAATAAATTAATAAAAAAACCGTATAAAGAGTTGATAAAAGCTCGCCAACATGTTAAATTACCATATGTTCAAAAAGGAGAAATCAATGAACAAACCGAAGATTAAATTTGTTGGATTACATGCACATTCTGTTGCGGGTTCTATTTTTGATGCCATTGGGTACCCCCGAGATCATATGAACTTTGCTTACGAGAATGGATGTGACGCACTAGCGTTGACAGATCATGGTAACATGAATGGGTTGGCGGGACAAGTTCTGCATGCAAAAAAAATGCAAACTGAGGGAAAGAACTTCAAACCAATTTTTGGTTGCGAAGCATACTTTATCCCATCGATCGAAGAGTGGCACACTGAATATGAACGCGCCAAAGAAGATAAGAAACGCGCCAAAGCTATCGCCAAAGAAAAAGCATCTGGTGCGACAGTGGAAGATGAAGGCTCATCCAAAGCAAACCAAGACATTCTCAGAAGGCGGCGGCATCTTGTGCTCCTAGTTCAGAATCAGAAGGGTTTAAATAACCTTTTTAAACTTATCTCTGAGAGCTATAAGCCAGAGAATTATTATAGGTATCCGAGAGTAGACTATAAGCTTTTAGAGAAGTATAACGAAGGAATTATCGCTTCTAGCGCATGTTTGGGGGGGGTTTATGCCGGCAACTATTGGGAGAATCGGGAGAACGCGGCTGACGTAATGAAGGCGATGGATGAAACCTCTCAGAAGATGAAAAGCATCTTTGGGGATCGTTGGTATGCAGAGATCCAATGGAACAACATACCAGAACAACATGAGTTAAATCAATATGTCATTGAGACAGCAAAGCGTAATAATATTAAACTCATTTCAACAGCCGATAGTCACTACCCCAACCCTGACGCATGGAAAGACCGAGAGCTTTACAAGAGACTTGGTTGGCTCGGCAAAGGAAAACCATCATGGGCAGACGAAGAGAGCGAATTGCCGGAAGGTGTAGATGAAATTGGATACGAACTCTATCCAAAGAACGGCGATCAGATGTGGGATTCATATCTCAAATACTCAGAAGATTCAGATCACGAGTATGATGATGGCGTGGTGTTGGAGAGTATTGAAGAAACTCACAGGATAGCGCATCAGCATATTGAAAACTTTCTTCCAGATAATACGGTGCGTCTACCAAATTTTGTTGTTCCAGCAGGTTTTACAGCAACACAGGCGCTTGTTAATTATGCTCTCGAAGGTTTGCGTGAAAGAAAATTACACAAGAATCAAGAGTATGTTGATCGCCTTCGGAATGAACTTAATGTTATTGACGATCGTGGCTTCTCTAAATATTTTTTGACGATGAAAGCAATTGCTGACGTGGCGGTTGAAAAGATGCTAGCTGGGCCGGGTCGCGGTTCAGCCGCAGGGTCTTTGGTTGCTTATGTTCTGAGTATCACTCAGGTTGATCCTATTCGTCATGGTCTCTTGTTCTCTCGTTTTCTTCGTGCAGACGCGACAGATTACCCTGACATTGATTATGATGTTTCCGATTCGATGGAACTCAAAGAAACGCTGGTTGAGATGTGGGGCAAAGATTGTGTTGCTCCAATTTCTAATTGGAACACTCTACAATTAAAGTCTCTCATTAAAGACATTTCCAAGTTGTATGGAATTCCATTTACGGAAGCGAACACGGTAACCAACATCATGATTCGTGAAGCGACTCCGGAAGCAAAGCGTGTTCATGGTATCAAGTCGGGGGTATATGCTCCAACTTGGGAAGAGGTGATGGAATATTCTCCCACTCTTCGTTCTTATTTAGCGAAACACCCAGAAGTGAAGACACACGTTGAGGGCTTGGTGGGTCAGGTTAGGTCTTGTTCGCGTCATGCTGGTGGTGTTGTCGTTGCGGAAGACCTTGACAAGCACATGCCACTCATTAATTCTGGCGGTGTGCGTCAGGCTCCGTGGTCAGAAGGGCAGAACGTTCGTCACTTAGAGCCTATGGGGTTCATCAAGTTTGACTTGTTGGGCTTGTCTACGCTGAAGATGATGGAGGGGTGTATCGAGCATATTCTTCAACGTCATCACGGTATCGAGAATCCGACCTTCGCCCAAGTGCGAGACTACTATAACAAAAACCTACATCCAGATGTTATAGATCTCGACAACCAAGAAGTATACGAAAAAGTCTTTCATCCCGGAAGATGGGCTGGCGTGTTCCAGTTCACGGAAGATGGCGCACAGAAGTTTTGTACTCGAGTCAAGCCAAAAAACATTATTGATGTGTCGGCTATTACTTCCATCTATCGCCCCGGCCCATTGGCAGCAAACGTGCACGAAGAGTATGTAGAAGCCAAAGAGAACCCACAATATGTGGCTTATCTTTCCGATGAAGTTCGAGAAGTTACAGAAGAGACTTTTGGTTTTCTTATTTTTCAAGAACAGATCGCGTTGTTGGCTCATAAGTTGGGCGGGTTGACTCTGGATGAAGGGAACATGCTTCGCAAGGTTCTCACTAAGAAGGGAACCGGCAAAGATAGTGTTAAGCATCAGCTTCATACCAAGTTTCTTGACGGATGCACAGCCAAGAATATCGATCGCACAGCGGCACAAAATCTATGGGATAAGTTTGAATACTTCTCAGGTTATGGATTTAACAAGTCACATGCGGTGTCTTATTCTATTATCTCATTCCAATGCGCTTGGTTATGGAACTACTATCCAGCAGAGTGGATGGCTGCTTTCCTTGACAAAGAACCGGAGAGCAGAAAAGAAAAGACCATCAATATAGCCAAACAATATGGTTTTAAGATCGCACCGCTTGACATTAATAAGTCAGGTCGAGTATGGGAGATATCTAAAGACGGAAAAACTCTTATTCAACCTTTGACTTCTATTAAGGGATTCGGTGATTCTGCTATTGAGCAAGTTCTCGACCATAGACCATTTATGAACGCAGAAGACCTTTTGTTTCGAGAAGAGATAACTTATAGCAAATTAAATAAGAAATGCCTAGATGCTTTGTGTCGTGCTGGCGCTTTGGATCTTATTATGGATGATCGTTTTACGGGGCGAAAACATTTCTGGTCTGCGTGTGTGGTAGAACGACCTAAGAATTTAAAGAAGTTAGTGGAAAATATAGAAGCATATAGAGCGGAAGGAGATTTTACTGAAGAAGAGATAATCCAATTCAAAACTGATTTAACTGGCGTGTTCCCGATTAATCTAGTTATTACTGCAGCCACGGCGCAATCTTTAAAAGATAAGTTCATTCCCCCCATTTCTGAATTTGATCCCGATCTGCAAGTGTGTTGGTTTATCCCGCGTAAGATCATCCCACGGAAAACGAAGAATGGAAAACTTTATTGGATTGTCGAGACTATTGATACCAACAACGAACTAACTAAGATTAGGTGCTGGGGAGTAAAGCCAGAGAAAGATAGGATCTTCCTTAATCGACCGTATATGGCACGGTTAAAATACGATCCGAATTGGGGTTTTTCGACCTATGCAATAGGCAAGACATTTAGATTGTTGGGATAAATGAGTGAGCATATCGGCTAAATTAAAATGGTTGCAGCTATGGGAGGATTATCGTCACCTTCATAATCAATTGGAATTGGCACAGGAGTTTTGTCGTGCCATTGGTCCCGAATTTCAACAGTATTATGAAGAATTTTGTGCCGCCAGGGATATAGATTTAAACAAATTAAACCAAGACCATCGCCAACACTTAGATCAACTTTACGGAATACCTTCGCCTCCGCCGTCTGCTGGCACTCCATCGACACAAGCATCTGCTCCGCCCCCCGGGGCACTTGTCTTGTTCGATGGGATCCCGACAGATGAACCCGTACCCGTTGATTGGTCTAAAGAAGAAAAAGAAATCCATGAAATTTTTTCTAAATTATTTAAGAAAATTGCTAGCTTCATTCATCCCGATAAGTTAGAAACAATGGAGAATGAAAATGAGAAAGCGCGTCTGACAAAATTGTTTAAGAAAGTTAGATTAGGGTTGGAGAAAAGAAGATATTTTATTTTATTAGAAGCAGCCGAAGAGTTGGGCATTGACACACCTAAAGACTATCGAAAGCAATCTCGTTGGATCAAAAACGAATTGCGTATGTTGTCAACTATACTTCGAAAAGAAAGGAGCACATATAATTATAGGTTTGGAGAACTGGAAACCGATGAAGAGAGAGATAATCTCATGAGACAATTTATCCACCAATTATTTGGGCTTTCTATCAATTAAGAAAAGAAATTTACTTGACAGATCACTATCTTTATGTTATATTATAATAGAACTTAAAAGAGGGCAAATATGAAAATAAATTGGAATCTGGAAGCTATTGCGAAAGGATTTTGCATGGATCCGCACATTTTTTGGCAGAAAGTTAATGCAAATTCTCTCTCCACTCAATCCGAATACACTGTTGCGGGAATTTTAGAAGGAGAGGTCGAACCTTCCCAGAAAGAGTGGGATGTTGTATGTTCCCATGGAAATGTTGAAGTGAGAAACATGTTTAAAAAAGCATGCTTTGCTCCCTCAAGCTCCACCGGAAAGGGAAGATATTTTGAGGAATCTTTATTTTTGGAAAAATTAGATAAGGTAGACTTTTATGTTATGATTGATCTTAATCCTGTTAGAGAACTCAGCCAGCCACAGGCGTATTGTATCCCCTCGGCTTTGATTCGCGATCTCTATGATAAAGGGGTGATCGGAACCAAAGCGCATATTGATTTTGTCAAACGGCGACAGCTTCCTCGGGATTATGAAAATAGAGCCTATCGTTTTTGTGAAATATTTGATTACGCAGAGTTCGCACTCGATGGTACAAGTTTTAGTAAAGAATATGATGTTCAAAAAATGATAGAAAATATTTCAACGCGACTTTGCGCTTAAGATTGGAGGAATACGTGGAAACAAATATTATTCACTTGGGTGAATCTTTGGAAATATTACGCTCATTGCCCGATGAAAGCGTGGATATGTGTGTTACTTCCCCACCTTATTATAATCTGAGGGATTATAAAATCACACGCCAAGTTGGAACTGAAAAAACACCGACAGAATATATCTCTAATTTGTGTGACATTTTTGAGGAAGTAAAGAGAGTATTGAAGCCCGAAGGTGTATGTTGGGTTAACATTGGCGACTCCTACAAGAGCAAAGCCCTTATGCAGATACCCAGCAGATTTGAGGTTGCCATGTCAGATCGGGGATGGAAACTGAGAAATGAAATTATTTGGTCTAAACCAAATCCTCAACCTACGTCAGCAAAGGATAGATTTTGGACTAATCATGAAAAACTTTTCATGTTCGTTAAAGACGTTAAAAATTATTATTTTGAGCAACCGCGTGTTCCGCAAGCTGAAATCTCTATTCGTCGTATGTTTTCGAAGAACCACGTTGATCGTCGAAAGGACAAGGATGCCACCGGCAAGGAAGGATTTGCCCTCTCAAGTGATAGGCAAGATGAACATTATCGCAAAATGAGAGAGAAGAGTGGTATTGTCAAGGATTTTGATTATGAAGAGTTGATTAAGTCTGGCAAAGTTCCCACCCGGCCGAAGTTTACGGTGTGGCACACTCCATCAAAAGGATACAAGGGGGCACATTTTGCTATTTATCCCGAAGAACTCATCAAGGATCCCATTGTCTCCAGTTGCCCTACGGGTGGAGTGGTGCTGGATCCTTTTATGGGATCGGGAACTACGGCGATTACCGCTTTGAAAAATAATCGCAATTATGTGGGAATTGAGATTAATGCAACCTATAGAGAAATAGCTTTGCAACGGATAGAACACGAACGTTCTATATTAACAACAGCCAATACAACATTATAACAGAGAGAGGGTTAATGATGGCAACAACTTACGATGAGAAAAAGAAATTTATTAAAGAATACGTTCGATCGCTGAACGCTATTGAGGAAGCGATGGAGCCATTCAAAGAACAAAAGAGAGATTTGAGAGAGGAATTTAGAGAAAACGGCTGGCTGAGCACAGACGAGATTCGAGCAGCAGTCAAAGCTTATCGACTCTATAAAGGAAAACACAATATCGACGATATTGTTGATTCGTATAACATTATGTTCGGAGAGAAAAAATGAAAATGGTTAACTTAGTAGACAAAACCGGGGAAGTGCGGTGGTTTAACGCTGATCATGTAAGTGCAATATTCCATCCCAAAAACCAAGCTGACAAGTTGGAAGCGCACATAGTGTTAAGCTCGGCGTGGGCAGGCAAAATTGTGGTCTACGGCAACATTCCATCTGTTATCCGCGAAATCGAGGAACAAATTGAGTACCCCAAGCGCGCTGATTCGCTTGGCATAAGCGGACCTAGATATGGCTCACTTGAGTTTAAGCAGCATGAGAATTAGAATCAAAAAACTGCACCCCAACGCCGTCGTTCCGTCTTATGCCAAAGACGGTGACGCGGGGATGGATTTGAGAGCAGTTTCAGTAGAGAATGATGTTCATGGTAATATTGTTTGCCGAACAGGTCTTTCGATGGAAATACCATATGGATATATGGGGCTTTTGTTCCCTCGTTCCTCTGTGTCTAAGACTTCGTTAGCTTTGAGAAATGCGGTAGGAGTAATAGACTCGGGTTATCGGGGAGAAATTATGCTTAAATTTGGAAGAACTTTAAACCCTAAGTCTCCTTTATATAAACAGGGAGACAAAGTGGGGCAAGTTATTATCATACCTCATCCTTATGTGGAATTTGTAGAAGCAGAGGAATTAACTAACACCGAAAGAGGCTTCGGTGGGTTTGGATCAACAGGAGAATAAAATGGAAACAATTATAAATTTTATAAAAGAATGGTATCTCGTGTCTGTAATTTGCGGTGGTATTTCTGTCGCTATCACGCTATTTGCGGGCTGGGCACTCATTAAGAGCTTGAATGCAATATCAGACAGCTTTAACGAGAGTGAGGAAGACGATGATGGATAAACATCAACTTCAAGTGATGTTTAGTTCCAAAGCGAATGACTGGTCTACACCTCAAGAGTTTTTTGACAAACTTAATTGGAGGTTCGGGCCGTTTGATTTGGATCCCTGCGCTACTCCGCATACTACTAAGTGCTTAAATTTTTTTACTGAAGTGGAGGATGGTCTGTTAAAGGATTGGGGAGGACATTGTGCTTTTGTTAATCCACCTTATGGGAGAACTATCGCCCAATGGGTAAAGAAAAGCTACATAGAAGCACAAAAAGAAAATACAAAAATAGTCATGTTAGTGCCGGCCAGAACGGATACAAAATATTGGCATGACTATATAATGAAGGCTCAAGAAATTTACTTTGTGAGAGGAAGATTGAAATTCGGAGAGAGCGTTAATAGTGCCCCATTTCCCTCAGCCGTAGTTGTATTCGAAAGCGGGGTTTCCAAGCACCAAGCAATAGGAGTGATAGGTAGATGAATCGCAAGCAACGTCGAGCACTAGAGAAGAAAACAGGTGGAAAAGTCGCCCAAAATTTCTCCGATAAAATTTCTCAATTCCAGATGCTACCGGAGCAATGCACTACTTGCACAGAACCATTTGACCGCCAAAATAGAGAAATGCTGAAAGCTTGGAGCGTTGTGGTAAAACAGGAAGTAGTGCGCCTGTTTTGCCCTCACTGCATGCAGAGGGCGAAGAATATTTTAGAAAAATATGGAGATAAAGATGAAAGTAGAGAGACTTTCGTTTCAAGCGCTGAAGAAGATTCTTAACGGTTCTATTCGCGAAACAGCCACGTGTGTTATTAAATTTTATTCTAACGATTGTCATTATTGTCATGCGTTGAAAGAATATTACGAAGATCTTGCCAACACATACGAGGATATATACTTTTTTGCTTTTAATACCGGCGATACGTCGGCGGTAGATCGGCTTATTAAAATTAGTGGGGTTCCTACGATTGCCCTCGTGCGAAGCCACGCCGGTGGAACCCCCATCATTCGAATTTTAGAAGAACCAATTAAACCCAACGATCACACATGGTACCGTTCTTCTGACATTAAAAACTTTATAGAGAGACACAAAAAATGACCACCAAAATGAGACTATTAGAAGCCACCATTACGCGGTTTCGCTCCAAAGCCCTCGATCACTTGACCAGGATCGAGATTATGTTAGACAACCCTACCGGTGTTGCGGAACATGTGAATTACGTGGATGAGATTGAGGAAAATATACGCGAAGTAATGATTTGCGAAAACTCCATCAACGCACTGCAAACCTATTTTGTTCCACCGCCGGCGGCATCACCACAAGCGGCGGTGGCCGGTTCTCCCCCTACACCAACTGCGCCCCTAGAAGTTGAAGCGCTTTCTCATGCTACGCCATCTAAAAAAAAACCGACGTAGACGCACCATCTCTCACGCACAATCAATTGATGCAGAGATCTTCAACCTATAGGCGCAGTCTGGAAAAGAGAAAAATGCTGGGTCTATCGGTTCCCAATGACGATTAAAGAAAGTGACAAATGGCAGATTCTAACGGATACGGAAAACAACAAAAGCGCATAGTTTTCACAGCGAATGACCACAAGCATGCACAGTTTATTCTCAAACTAAAGTATGATGGGTTCACTCAATCTGGTTTTTTTCGACATATTATTGATGCCTATATTGAAGAAAACGAAGCGCTGCGCTTGTTTGTGGAACATATAAAAACGCAGTCTAAAACTAAGAAAACCAAATCGCGTAGATTGCGGGAAGCCGGCAAATCAACCCTTGTAGACATGGCGCTGAACGAGGGAGAAATAGAGAATATTTTTGATATGTTGGCTGAGGAATTCCCAGATTTATAAAAAACAGATGAAGTTTAAGCGTTATAAGAAAAAACACACTATTTATAAACGATTATATTTTTTGCAAATTAAGGAGAATTGATAATGTCAATCCGCAAACAGATTTTGAATGAAGGCGAATTCCGCCGGTTTATGAAGCTAGCCAAATTGGGCCCCGTGGGCGGTAAACGTCTTAGTGAGCTTGGTTTTGGACACGAAGATATCCAAGAAGAAGAAGACGAACTTGATCACGTGGAAGATGAGCTTGGCGCCACCGAAGATGAGTTGGGCGCTGAAGACCACATAGCCGATGAAGAAGGTGAAGAACTTGATGTCATGGGCGATATGGGCGGCGGCGAAGAAGATATGGTGTTGAGCCTGCTCCAAGTTATTCAAGGCTGGGCAGAAGAGAATGGTGTCGATATGGATCTCGAAGGAGGTGAGGAAGAGGTCGGTGTAGATGACCTGGAAATGGATGCTGAAATGCCCATGGATGACGGTGGCGAAGAAGAAGTTGCCATGGATGTGATGGATGTTGAAGAAGAGCCAGAAATGCGAGACGTGTATCAAGAAGAAGTATCCAGAAGAAGGCGAAAAAAGCGCCGAGATAAGAGAGGCAAGTATGGCAAAGGTGGTCACCACAAAGATGATGAAATGGATGAATCAAAAATGGTGGCAGAGATTGCTAAACGCGTTTTTGCTCGTTTGCAGGGAGAGCAGCGCAAAGAAACCATGGTGGATGAACTCGCTGAACGCATTATGAAGCGTTTGACAAAAAAACAATAGTAATTTTTTGTTAAAGAATAAAGATTTTTAAGTCATAACCACTCCCTGTGTGTGGTTATTTTTTTGGAGAAATATGGATTGGTTAATAGGAACGTTATTATTTATCTCCGGTTTTATTTTTAGCCGAGTGCTTTATTTCTTTACAGCTTCAGCGTTATCTTATAAAATAATGAAAGCTGCTAATTTAAGCGCGCTTCACATGTTTGTCAAGAGTTTCGAACGTTTGGTTTATTATAACAATCTCGCTCTTGCTGACTATGTTAATCGCGGCGAAAGTGAGCGCAATATTGAAATATTTCAATCTAAGCTCGATGATGAGTTGTCTCTGTTTAAGGATCGGTGCGTGGGTACCCTCCTGGAAACCACTCCGAGCTTGTTTCGTCAATCTGCCGACTTTGAAGATTGGACTAGCGCGATGGTTTATCTCCACGCCAATCGACAGTTTGTGTTGGAACTAATAAAGGACAACGAAAATGATTAAAAAGATTGTTAAGAAATTGATTGGAAATGATGAAGGGGAACGACGCGGCCCGATGGTGATTTTGGATGCGGCAGAAGAATTTATGCCTAAAGAGCCAGACTTGCGCACTATCGGGTTGTTCGCAGATATTCAAGAGGAAAAGGTTGCCGAAATAATTCATGCGCTGATCTACCTCAACGAGACTAATAAACTTGAAAAAGATGAGAAAAAACGTAAACCTATTGAATTCTATCTCTCAACTTATGGGGGCAGCGCAGATGATATGTTTGCACTCTATGATGTAATGAAGGTTATTCGGGATGAAACAGAACTTCATACGTATGGGTTGGGGAAAGTAATGTCTGCCGGAGTATTAATTTTAGCGGCGGGAACAAAAGGAAAGAGGAAGATCGGTAAAAATTGTAGAGTAATGCTCCATTCGGTGATTGCGGGAAACCACGGCCCCCTCCACAACTTAGTGAACGAGATGGATGCTATTAAACATTTGCAACAAATTTATATTAATTGTTTAGTAGAAGAAACAAAAATGAGCGAATCGGAGATCAAAAAGATGCTCGAACAAAAAGTTAACGTCTATTTATCAGCAGAAGAAGCAGTTGAGTTAGGAATTGCTGATATCATTGCGTGAGGTAAACGAATGTCTGATTTAAAAAGTATTTTAGCGGAAGAATATCGAAAACAGAACTCTCGCATAACTAGAGTGGGTGCTGATCTTTCTCTAAAAAATTTAATGGAAATGGTAGAAGATGTTTTTTCTACAAAAAACACTTCACTTGCTGAAAGAATCACATCCGATATATCATTTGGCGATCAGACAATGACTCTCAGTATGATACCAGAGATAGCGGTGTCTGAACTTGGATGGTCCGACGTGGCGACCGGAGAAGAAGGGTCAGAAATTGCCGGCCCACAACGGCAGTTATTGCAAGGATATTTGGACAATATCGCCGGCGATACTCTCTCTGCGAAACTGGCAAGTCTGGATAAGTTCTATCAAGAAGGCTATGTCGGAATTGGTGCAGACAATGAAGACAGTAGAGCCCGGATTATTAAAAATACTTTGTCATATCTTGTGTTCTATAAAACGCTCACCACAGTTATAACCAACTTCAATGCCGCATCCGCTGGGTTTAGTTTTGAATCTTTCTTGGCAACTCTTTTGAAAGGGAGACAGGTGCCTGCGAATACGGGAACTATTGCAGACTTCATAGCCGGAGAAGAATTCGGTGGAGAATATATTAGTCTCAAACTCTATAACGAAGGTAGTGTGGAAGTTGGCGGAAGCTTCTCTGATTTAGTTGACGATGTGGTCAATGACAATATAGGCAACAAGATGCGCTATTTGGTGGTTCTCAAAAATCTCAAAGGTGCAGGGCTAAATCAGCGAGGTGCATTGACTTTTTATACTTTTGAATTTACTCTCGAAAACATTGCAGACATTATTGCTGCCATGGCAAATGAAAAATATGCAAAATGTATTATTTTTCCTCTCATTAAAGATCCAGCCGCACCTGGGGGTGCTCGTTTGGCTACACCGGGAGAGGAAGAAATTCCGGGACGAATCAAGGTGACTCCGGAGCAATTCAATAACCTTTATAAGAACACTCTCAAAGATTACTTAGTGGAACTGTCGGTCTATCCAGAGGAAGTCATAAACAAAATTATTCAGATGCCCGAATTTACTTATGGCGATGGCGAATATGTAGGAAAAGGAACCAGTAGCATTCCGGTTGGTGTGGCCCAGAGAGAGTTGCGACAAGCTTTTGCCAATACGAAATACGAAGAAGCACTTGCTGACACCCAATATATCAAAGGAATCACCGGCGCATTGAAAAAGGCGATGGCACACGCTGAGACGATACTGAAGAAAGACCCAACAGCAGCAAGAAAAGCTACAATTTCTCAGATACTTCCGCAGTTTAAAAATATTACATATCCTACCAAGAAAAGAAAAGGAAATGTTGTAAAACTTGTTCAACAATCCCGAGATTGGTATAATCAACAAGATGATACAACGAAAAAACAAGCTCTCCAATTGTCCAATGGATATCTAAACACCTTGAAATTTTCTATGAACAAGACCCTCTCCACTACTGACACTGACCCCGTTAACGCTCAGAATTTGGGAGTCATTAATGTTGGTGCCGAGTACATTGAAAGAATGTTGTCACAAGTGAGAGACATCCTCAACGCGCAGGTGTTCGAAATTTTTACTTCCTTGAAGGATTTGTCGGATAATTTGAACAACTACTTTGCGAGTGGTTTGGCTAATGATGCGCAGGCCGAAAACGCAATCAATGACGCAGAAAACATTCAGAGTAAAACTGAAGAAATTAGAGATAAATAACTTGACAAACAAACCAAATGTGGTTATATTATTAATATGTCTAAATAGAGAAAGAAGATGAATAGGGAATATGAAAACAATAGAGACCTTCAACAACGTCTTTTGAATGGTGCCAACACTTTAGCTGATAATGTAGCATCCACGCTGGGCCCTCGGGGTCGCAATGTGTTATTGCAAGAAAAAGATAAACAACCTTTCATCACAAAAGATGGAGTAACGGTGGCTGCGTTTGTCGAATTGGCAGATCCTTTTGAGAACGCCGGCGCACAAATCATTCGTCAGGCAGCTATTGAAACCAACAACAAAGCAGGCGATGGCACCACAACTTCTACCGTGTTGGCACGTGCCATTTTGCGTGAAGCCCAAAAACATATCGCTTCTGGCGCGTCACCCATTGAATTGCAGAGGGGGATCGAATTAGCTACGCGAGAGGCTACGAAATTGCTAGCCGAAGCAGCTATTCCAGTGACAAGCACTGACGATATTGAACACATCGCCACCATCTCTGCTAATAATGATGAAACTATTGGAAAACTTATTGCGCTAGCTGTTGATAAGGTGGGTCAAGATGGCTCGATTACAATTGAAGAATCACGCTCACTGGAAACGTCACTAGATGTGACCGAGGGCTTTCGATTAGACGCTGGTTTTTGTGCTGGTGCGTTTGTGACTGATCAACGTCGGAATATGATGATTCATCAGGATCCTCTCTTCTTAATTACTGATCATAAAATTAGCACGGTGGATCAAATTTTACCAGTGTTGGAGATGATCTCGCGGGAAGCTAGACCTCTTGTTATTGTAGCTGAGGATGTCGAGGGGCAAGCTCTGGCGGCATTGATTATGAATTCTATGCGCGGCACACTTAAAGTGGCAGCAATTCGCGGCCCCGAATATGGCGAAGAACGCAGAAGCACCTTGGATGATCTAGCACTTTCTACTGGTGCAACGTTTATTACTCGAGAAAGCGGGGTCAAATTGGCTGATGTAAAAATGGCACAGCTAGGAACTGCCAAATCTATTGAAAGCACTAAAATCACTTCCACCATTGTAGGTGGTAATTGTGATTTTGAGGCTGTAGAAAGCCGCATAGAGACATTAAAAAATACTATTGATGGCACAGACGACCTTCAAGAATGTGCTCGCATACAGGGGCGTATTGTGCGACTTTCATCGGGTGTGGCAGTAGTTCGTGTGGGCGGCGCAACATCGGTGGAGATGACAGAAAAGAAACATCGTGTAGAAGATGCCCTTGAAGCAGTGCGGTCAGCCCAGGAAGAAGGGATAGTCTGCGGAGGGGGCACCGCATTGTTGCGTGTCTCCGCTACATTGAAGGTGGTAACCCCCAATAGAGAACAGGCACTCGGGGCACTCATCGTAAAGGAAGCGTGTAAAGAACCGTTACGCCAAATGGCGCTCAATGCGGGGGAGTCGCCTGACATGATTACTGCCCAAGTGTTAGCATGTGATGTAAATGTGGGGTGGGATTTTCGCCATCGAAAGATGGCTAATATGATAATGGAGGGAATTGTTGATCCCGTCAAGGTGACGCGAACTGCGTTAGAGAACGCAGCTAGTTGCGCTGGAACTCTGATTACTACAAATTACGGGATTATTCAGACAGGATAAAATTATGGATATTATACAGAAGGGTGATTTAATACATATTCCTCAAGGGGTATTTCTTTTATCCGAAAAGGGTGCAGCACACCACAAAACCGATCGACCTCGCACTGCTTTGTTTTTAGGAGAAACATCTATAGCTAAGTGGGGTATAGACTGTCATGGGCGCGTTCTTTTGGATGGCAGAGAGTTCAACGTAAGATCGGATCACATTTATTTACTCAAAGAACAGGAGAAGAAGTCAAATGTTAGTTAAACTTACAGAGATCTGCTCAAACGGAGCGGTGACCGTGGGGCAAAATTATAAATTGAGAGAAGTTTTTGTCAATCCTGAACATGTAATAATGATTCGAGAAGATGTGCGTGTAAAACAGCTTAATGAAAGCGGCTTGTTGAATCTTCCCGGTCGAGAAAAGCTTAATATGGAGCACCGCTTCTCTAAGGTGACCATAAACCGAGGACACACAGGGTCTGAAATTGTTGTGGTTGGCGCGCCAGAAACCATTGAGAATATTCTCAAAAAACAAGAACGTCACATTTTACGTGGATAGGCAATGGCACAACGTGTAAATTTAACATACTCCATCAAGCTAGAAGATTTGGAATTAGAAGTTAAGCGCATTTTGAATCGCACCCTTGATCAGCTTGAAGAAGCGTATACCGACTACGATCACCTTACAGAAATCGCCAAGATCTTATCTGTCGATACATTTAATGAGGTTAATAAATTACGCGAAGAGTTAACCAATCTTGACCATGTGTTGGCAGATGTTAATAATATTCTTTCTTCTTATTTGAATTACGAGGCACAAGAGACGATGGCATCTCCTACGACTACCGACGACGCTGAGTAGGATCGATGCTTTATAAGTCACCCCTGCGCCATCCGACCCATAAAAATCTGAGTTTAGGGAGGATAAAAGAACTGATTCCTTCAGGCAATAGTGTGGATACTTATAATTTTTATGACGGTCAAATGGAAATCAATCTAGCATCCTACGACCGACGTATTTATGCTTATACGACGAGTTATTATGTTTATGAATTTTGGAAGTGTGTGGAAAACGATCGTGATGAAGTTTATCATAAAGTAACGAGTGATTATTATAAATTTGATGCCACGGCATTTCCTTTATTGCAGGATACATGGTATACCCAGCGCATTCCCCACGTGCGGGCTGCCCTGTTTTATATCTTAAGTTTATGTTCTTCGTCAGGGAGGGCATCAAGCGGCGAGATAGATTATGAGAATTTCCACTCCCTGGCTTTGCAGTATTTAAAAACATATAAAAAGCCACCTACATTAGAAATCTTCCATCGGCCGGGGGCAGATATTGTCGAATGTATTGATAATAATAGTAACGCCGATTTCTTTTTATTTCCCAATCTTAAATTTTCCTATAACTTGTTCGACGAAGGAAAAAGCCGAGCATGGGAAGAAACCTCAGTCAACCACAAAGCATTGAGGAACGCCCTGGCAGATTTAGATGACAATAAGTGGATCTTAACCTACCTATACCACCCAGCACTTCCTTCGTTTTTTCAGTCATATAATATAACTTTAATTGGGGAGTTCGGCAACAAAGTATCTGACCCCCATTCGGCTCGGGAAATGGTGATATGCAATTTTTAATTATTTACGCACACTATCATATAACATCATCATGGCTTGATGGATATCTTTTTCACTAATAACAGGAGGAATCTCAATAATCATGGGCTCGATGGTTTCGACTTCTATGGTAGGGCGTTGACCGTAGGGGTCTTTTTGTCGGGATGTGGTGCTTTTGTGAACTATTCGAGACTTTTTGTGTCGTATATAAGAAGATTGACCCAACATTGCCCCCATCGGATCCATCAGCATTAAGCTCAAGGTTGCGCGCTCGCTGTCTAGGGTGATGGTGCTTTTTAAAATCCATAGCCCATTTTGGCTACTACATCCAATAGGATCTTTTATGAAATCACAATCGGGATAAGTTAAATTAACGGTGTCTTTGCTGTAAATGGTTGAGATTTTACCTGCATGAAACCACACATGGTGGTGGGTGTTGGCGGCTACAAAAAGCGAATCTAGATCATTTCTATAAGTACATTCATTCTCACATACAATTTTAACTGGTTCCATATAGATTTCTTCATACCTTCGACCTTGCACGATAAGGTGCGCATTTTCTTTTTCCCCATCCCACGCTTGCGCAACAAAAAGACTTAAAAATAACATAAACATTAAAAATAACCTCCAAAATAAATAGTGGAGAATACATAAAATAGAAATGAGGATTGATTATGGATAGAATAGAAAAACCTTGGGGCTATGAATTAATTTGGGCTCACACCGCTGACTATGTTGGGAAATTATTGTTTATTAACGCTGGGCATCGTTTATCTAAACAATATCATAAAACTAAAGAAGAAACAGTGTATGTTGTGAGTGGTATTTTGTATAATTATGACGAAAATGATAGAGTAACTCAGATTTTGGCTGGGGAGTCATTTCATGTTTCACCGGGCCAAATTCATCGGTTCGGTGCCAACGAGATGCACGTGCAGCTTATAGAGGTGAGCACTCCCTACCTGGATGACGTGGTGAGATTAGAAGATGATTACGACAGATAATACGGAATTAGAAACTATTTATTGTATTATTGAGGTTTTTTGATATGACAAACGCAACCGACAACTGGTTTAGAAAATTAAATGAAGAGCGATACGACATGCTCACAGAAGCAAAGGTCGAAGACTTCAACTTACCCGATATTATTGTCGGAAAGGTTCGGGCTTATCTCCACGGCACATCCGAAAAGGGTCGCATTTGGGCAGCAGAACAATGGAAAGAACAGCCGATGCCCGCAACTGAGGCTTGGAAAAATAAATTTGTTAACCCAACCATTGAGGAAATTGACAAACTTTTGGATGGACCCCCTGGGCATGAAAAATTGGGTGGTGACAAGTGGGAAGAGTTCAAAGATGACATAAGAAAAGTTGCTTTTATTAGCGATAACTTAGACAAAGCCCTCACATCTCAGACCGAAGGTGCGCAAGGAAGATTGAAGAAGTCTATCAACAAAGCCGAGAAAGCGTTGAAGCGCAACCCGTATATAAAATCTATCTTTACATCCGATGAGGAAATGAACGAGAGGCTGGGGGATATCTTCGGAAGAATGAAAGACTTCGCCTACAATACTATGTGGACTGGGTTTTACGAAAACAGCCGCAATATCTTCACATACTTGAATGACGACCCGAGCAACTACGAATATTTCAAAGGCAAAGATGTTTGGGATCCGGTCGAGATCACTTATTATGACCGCACAACAAGAAAGAAAGAAACAGCCGACTTCCAAGACTTGGATACTTATGCCGAATATCTTCTTCAGAACATAGAAGATGAACAAATGATCATCCATACGTTTGAGGATGGCTCCTATTGGTATGACTTAGACACTCGCCGCTGCTCTGTTGAGGGGCAAAGGATGGGTCACTGCGGCGCCGCCGATGAGGGAACAATGTGGTCTCTTCGATATATGCCAAAAGGAAGAAAGTGGTCTTCATCTCTGGTTACCATCGAATATGATCAAGATACTGAAACCGTACACCAAATTAAAGGTCGCGACAACAACGCTCCCCACAAAGGAACTTGGCCACACATTGTATGGTTCATTGATGAAATGGATGTTGAATATATTGCTGAAAGGGGACAGCACTCGGATGATCATGAGGGCTTTGAGAAGCTAAGGGAGTATCTTGAAGAGAACACTAATGCAACATTTCGAGATAGCACAGAAGAACAAGCCGAGCAGCTTGAAGAGGATCTCCGCGAAATAGAGCGTTCTGTAAACGGTAGGCTTGATCACGGCGGGGTGGATGGCGCCGACAGCGTAGACTACGACGGCGATCACATTTACTATTACGCCACGGCTGGAATGACTTATGTTATCCCATTGTTGGGCTGGGAAGGGTTTCAGAGAGGCCCGGAGAACAAATCCTATGTAGCGCGTGGTGAAAATGCGGTTGGTTTCCGACCTATGCCTTACGACGACGACTTCTACAATTGGAAAGATATAATTCCCAACTATCCTGAAGAAATTGAATGGGATCTCGACGATACCGGCGGCGCTGTGGAATTGCGAGTGGACGTAACGTGGAGATGCGAAGATTGTAGCGATGCTAGCGACTTTCAATATTTTGCTGACGACTTCGAAACCAGTGTAGATAATTATTATGATGACACCGTTAATCAGATAACAAAGCTCTTAGCACGAAAAGGCATAATAAATCCCTCTGGTTGGACAACCACAGCAAGGGAGTTATCCGATTTGGATCAGCAACTCCAAAACTGGCAAACAGATCTCGACCTTGACGACCTTTCTGACACCATTCGCTTCTGGCTGCACGAAGGAGACAACGATGAAGTTATAGAGTCTGGGGTGTCTATCCCCTCAGAATATATTACAAGATCCGGTATCCGCGCACAAGATGTCAACCAGATGATTCGCCAAGTGTTCGGGGGAACTCATTATGGGGGCATCGAAGTGCGAGCGTCTTCCCTATTTATGGACAGCGTTTTCAACGCCCTCAAGGAGATGGATCGAGAAGCAAACCTCGCAGCCCAACAACAAACCAGACTTCCAGGTATTCCAGCAGAATACTTCCGCAATATGGTGCAACCTATCAAGCTTTCTGATGATATGGAAGTTTTTCTTAGTGGGTTCAGACAAAAAGAAACCCTCAGCACCAGCAACCGGTTTGCTCCAATCGAGCTATCATATCGTATCGTTATAGAAATGGACGAAGATGTTTCAAAAGAGAACTTGGAAGCAGCGATGAACTTCATGAAGCAAATGGATTCTGACAACAATGTTGAGAAAGTAAAGACTGCTATTAATCAAGTTATACAGGCGCGCCTTCAAAATTCAGTTCAACAACAAAATAAAACATATAAAGAAATAGAAGACGGAACCGTTGCGAAGAAATATATTGGACAGATCGTAGACACATACAGCGGCCAGACCCACCCATCAGCACAGTCGCGAGTGGAATTTGCAAGGTGGGCAGCAGAAAATATAAAAGATATGAATTCGGTGGAGATATATGTTCTTACACAACTCTACCTCAAAGACGTTGCTGGAGGTGGCTGGATCGACTTCAATGCTCAAGAGGATCGTTTCCCACCCTCTTGGGTTCCTCGCGTGAGAACAGAACTGGAAAAAAGAGGGCACCCTGAGCCCCGCTCCTATCAAGCTGGAGTGCGCGAGTCTATTGAAGACCAAATCATTCGTATTGATAGGCAACTTGCGGAAAGAAAGACAGACTTGAGAATTTATCGCGTATATGTTACGGCGGTGGTTTACCCAGAGATAGCTACGGATAAAGAAATTCAAGATCAAATTCGCGGTATTCGGGGAGTGACAACGGTTGATCCGATGGCGGTGACTCGAAAGAAGCTGACACCCACATCTTATCGTATTAAATTGGCTATTAAGTTTGAACTCTTGGGGCAATTAAATAGAGATGCATATATTCAGAAAAGGCTTCTTCCGCATATGCGAAAAATTAAGGCTCTTGGAACAGTATCGCATCAGCCGAATGTGGAATTGGTGAGCGGCGGTGACCCAACGGATATTACCGAAACTAAAATAATGAAAGAATATTATGGAGATGGGAGTATTGGTGGTTTCGGAGGTATGGGAGCAAATCTCGGCGCGTTACGCCATCCCACGGGGCAGATGGTCACGCCACGACCCGCACTTCAAACTATCATTGACGATTGGGCACAAGGCGGGGTGCAACTTTATGATTCTCCCGTCAATACTCACGATATGCGATACACAGTTATGATGCCAGTAGAGGAATTGTGGTCACTAGCTGCCACGCATTATCGGGGAGCGGCAATGGATTTTGATGGAAGGTATCGCCATTTCATTAAAGATGGGCCCACTAATCCAGTTTATTTGGCGATTGGAAAAAATGGGAGAGCAAAAATTACAGGCAACGAAGACGTGGTGTGGTTTGCGAAAAAGTCGGGGCTTGAAGAGGTGCCAGTTTTCTTAAGCTATCAACGACAGGTATAGGTATGACATGAGAAAAATTCTGAAAGAGGCACTGCGAATGGTATTTTTGATGGCGTTTGCGTTCATTGCGACCAGCGCAACTCTTCTTTCAGTTCGTCAAAGCCAGGAGATTCCTCTTTATGAAGAAATTTCTCACCCTAACAACGTTAACCCTTTGGTGCAGATTGCAGACACTAGAGCTATTCATCGATCGCGTAATAGTGCCCTTCGGGTTATTTCCCTCTCTACGCGCCTAGGCGGCATGTCAACCTCATCGGGAACCTATATTAAGTTTGAGGATAAGTTTTATATTTTAACAGTAGCTCATGGAATTATTGGAGGCTGTGAGGGCACATCATTTATGACGGAAAAAGGATTATATCACTGTAAGCGGGTTATTGCCGTTAATGATTTGGTCGATTATGCCATTATTGAAGTTGATGAGATAGTAGAACGACATGCGGTTTCTATTCCTCGCCATCTTCCACGCGGGCATCAATGGAAAAAGGATTTTTCGATCATGACGCGCACTTACTATACCGGCTTTCCTAACGCAATGGGCCCTTTCACGCTTGACGGTAAAGTAATTGGATATAATGAAAATGATTTTGTATATATCAAATCTTATGGCTGGTCGGGATGTTCTGGTGCGGGCATCTTTACTCAAAGCGGTAGATTGGTGGCATACGTGCTGGCATTGACCGTTGGTCAAACTCAATATGGCTTTAACGTAGCCGAGGACATAATTATAGCTGTTCCATTGTTCAAAATTAATTGGGCACATGCAATAAAAATAGCGAAGGAGAAACAAGACGATGAAAAAGAAAACAGATCACCCCCTGAATCGAAATTATCAGACAGTGCTGAGTCAGATTCAGGTGTTAGATACCCAAATCCGTAAACTTTCTACCCAAATTCAACAGGTTAAGCAAGATTTGCAACGCAACACGATGGAAGAAGCGATCGTGGAGGAAGTGTGTTTGGATGAAATTGAGGCAAATAAGGCTGCACTAGAAGCAATGCGCGGTATTTGTTTGGAAGCCATGTTAGACACTGATCCCCAAGGAGAGGCGTAATGCCAAATGACACAAAAGAGACAGAATTGTTAACCATAGAGCCCGAGGATCTTAAGCCTAAAAAGCCGAGCAATCGTGCACCCGAAGGCATTCGGAGTTTTACAGTGTGCCGACAGAACGATGAAAGCGGCATATCGGGAGAAGGTATAGTCATTGAAGGAGTAATGTTTGCCACCGGTCACACGGTCATTCACTGGCTTACGCCCGCTCCCCGAGGAAGTATTGCGTTTTTTGATGCTTATGATGATTTTATTAAAATTCATGTAACTTCTCATCCCACAAATAATACAATTCTTACCTTTGATGATGGTGAGCAGACTATTTATGAAGGAGGGAAATAAAATAATGCGTAAGTGGTGGGAATTTATCGAAGAAACTAGAGACAACCCTCGCAAACGTAGTTCGGGGAAAGGTACCGAACAATCGTTGAAATGGTTTTTGGATACAGGAAGTCAGAAAAAAGGTGGCTATCCTAAAAAACGTGAGCCTAATTTTAGTAAGAAGAAGTTTAATGATATCTCTGCGCCCCTCGAGCCCGCCGGCGGGCTCGAGGAAGAAGTGGATCCAGATTCCTTTCAGGCACAAACGACTCTTGAGCCTTCTATTTGGCTTAACTCAGAAGAGCTTCAGCCCGATATTCGCGATCGCTTAATTCAAATTGCGTTTGATTTTATGGAGAGCTTAGAGGTGAATGCCACACTGGCAGACATTCGACTAACGGGATCCTTGGCCAATTACAATTGGTCAGAATATTCTGATTTGGATTTGCATTTGGTGGTAGATTTTGCTGAGATGAACAGCGACGAAGTGTTAGTGAAGAAGTTTTTCGATGCTTCCCGCATGAGGTGGAACGATCGCCATGATATTAAAATTTATGGCTATGAGGTGGAAATTTATGTTGAGGATGCGGATGAAGAACACCGTTCGTCGGGCGTTTTTTCTGTCTTAAAAGATGAATGGTTGGAAGAACCCGATCCGGATGGGGTTAAGGATGCCTGGACCACTCTTGCACGAAAAAAGAGCGATGATATCTTAACACAAATTAACTTGATTCACTCTTTTTTGCCGGCGCGCCCCAAGGCTGCCTTGCGTAGTGTGAAACGATTGAAAAGAAAAATTAGTTTAATGCGCCGCGTGGGATTGGAAAGCAAAGACCAGGAGCACTCCCTGGAAAATGTAATATTTAAGATTTTACGTCGTGAAGGAGCGTTGGATTTGTTGAGTCAACTTAAAGATCAAGCTTATGACGCGGCATTTAGTATAGGATGAGCCTAAATGGAATTTGATGAAATTACAGAGGAATCCAAAGTGTATCCCGGAGAATATTTGCTCTATACCCCTCGGATGGAGATCGTCTTGTGTGGTGCATATATGCCATCTAAAAAGAAGATTAAAGCATTGGCTTATGGAAAAATGATCGAAGATCACACTCATCATTTCCAGAAGATTAGGCTGAATCCGGAGGAACGAAAAGAGAGGTTGTCGACCAGATGCAAGGGGTGCACCAAATAAATGGGGCGCGTTGATACCATTGTTTTAATATGTAAAATTCAATTGGAACAATTGGCAGATAGAGAACGGAGATTGCGGCGTGAGATTGAAGACGGAAAAATACAAATGGAATACTTGAAATTGCTGATGGATGAAATAAAATATGTCAATGTCATTGAATATTTAACATTGGATAAAAGCGTTTTTGATGGAGACAGCGAGCACAAATGAAAAAAGGAAAACCCACAATTAGCCAATTTGATGTGGATGGGCCTTTCCTCCGGTCGAAGCAGATTTTGTCTGCCTTTGGGGAATCCATGGCGTTCAGTGCAATTGTGCAAGCCACCGTCAAAGAGTTGGAGAAGTGTGAAGAGGAATTTGAGGCAGCTATTTTTATGGGCGACACAGAGCTAGCGCTCGAAAAGAAAAAAGAAAAGGAAGAAATTATGCGTTCTTTGACATTTGCTGCTTCTCTCCTGGAGAGTGACGACGGCATCAGCGCATGACCAAGATTTATATTTATTGTTTGTTCGATGCTTTTGATCGATTTTTGGGAGTGTATTCGTCTCTTAAAGCTGTTCATCGAGATGCGCTCAAACATTGTAATATCGGGAACACGCCCATTTATCTTATTAGCTTAAAAAAGCCGCAAAAGGCATCTTTGGTTGCAGTGCGGAACTTTTTTAAGGGCACCTGCGATGTGGTGCTTGAATATCGGAGCGATCGCGGCGGTGTCAAGGTATACAAAACTAAATTAAAAGAGTAATTAGGATGTATGGTATTCCACATTCAGGCGATTTGGTTAAATGGATTTCAGATTGGCATGTGTACTCCGCCGATAGCTTGGGGGAGGTGCATGGCGAGGTACCAGTTTATTCTTTTGGGGTGGTTTTGGAGGCATATAATGATCGTAAAATTTTAGTGGTTTTTTCGCATGATATAGGAACGCGATATCTAATAAATTTGGAATTAGTGGATTGTGAAGTAGTGAGCAAATCGAAGGCGAGGAACATAGACAATGAAACAGATTAAGAAGGGTAGTCTCGTATGTGCATTCCGTCGGTCATATCCGGGGGTGGGGCTTGTTATACATCGGGAGAGAGATTTAGTGTCTTATCTTAAAATAGATGTGGAGCTTTTGCACCGGCGCAAGGAGATTGAAAACTCCAAGGATTTGACGGGACGCGTAACGATGGAGTGGTGGGGAGACATCGAAGAACAGATCACCAACAGCACCAATCAACAAGTGGCGAAGGAATTTTTGGCATACAATCATTACGGAAGAAAAAAGGTTCTTAAAAAAGACTTTTCTTATGTGAAGTGGATTAAAAAACCCTCCGAATTTGCGCAAATTATTCATGATAAGGAGGGGTGGATCCCCTCAGATTGGCTTAGAGTTGTGTAGCGTAATGACTTCTTTAGGAAATACTCATACTTATTAGTGTTGGAATATAGTTATGGAACTGCTTTATGAAATTCAGGCCGCGCTCGATCGCCCCATTTGTTCGGGGTGGGATCGTGCATTTCTTGAATCTATTGCATTCCAGTTAGATAAGGGAAAAGTGCTAACGGGTCGACAAAAAACTATTCTTGGGAGAGTTTTGAGCCAAAACACCGCACAGGAAGAAGAAAATTTGCAAGCGTGGAAGGAGAAGTATTTTGCAGAATATTATTCGATTGCCCGTCAAGTTGCTTATTATCATCTGCGACAACCCTACTATGCGGAAATGGCGAAAGATATCTTAACAGGAAAAGTGCCCAGGCGCAAGCGATTTATTAAAATGATAAACAACAAATATACTAAGAAGGTGTTGCGGGAGTATGCGAAAAGCCCTCGTTTTTTATTAGGAACATATGTTAAAATAAAAACTAATTTTGATCGCACTCGCATGTCATTTGACAAATATGGTGAAGGGGATATTTTTCGCAGTTGGGAGTATAAAAGAAAGGCTTTTTTGAATTTTGTCTCAAAAGGAGGCATTATTTTGTCAGTTGACGATGAAATTCATTCCGCAGCTAAGGGTGCCACTCGCTATAAAATTTTAGCAATTGGAGCAACAATACCTTTTTATGTGGAAGAAAGATTTTTGAAGCGGGGATAACCACATACTTATTATGTGAGTGATAAAACTACAACCCCACTTTTCCCCTTTGTCTTTCGACTGGGACATTTTGTTAAATGTTCTTATGATTACACCTTAACGTGGTGGATCGAAGAGGGTAGCACAAGAGTTTTTTATGGGGTGGTTGTGGGTTGTCACCAAAAAGATATTTATTTTCCGTACGGCACTTTTTATGATATTTTATGCACCGATGGCCATCTCAGATATTTTGCTGAATGGGAAATAAAACATGTGAAAAAACCAGATAAATAAAAAAAATCCTTGACATTTGGTGTACGTTAGGTTATATTATATATGAACGAAAGTTCATTATTATTCATACTTAGGAGAAAGAAAGTTTATGAAAGTAGAAAAAGTAGAAGTTGAAAACTTAAAAAAACAAGTTCAAGATATGGGCATGCGCATAACCACTTTGGTGGATGAGGTGCGCACCTTACAACAGGATATAAGCCATTTCAAATCGCAAGTGGGGAAAGATATTACTACATTGGAAAATTTAGCTCGACGAATCAATTGATGACCCGAACTATAAAGGATATTCTGGGCACTCTTAATTTGTCGCGAACTGCCACTGTATCTTTGAGGTGTTTAGAGAGAGAGGATGTGTTTCATTACACAGATGACTATCACGGTCATGTGTTGGAAAATACCGATGTGGTGAGCCAGTTGGCAGAACTACTGCTAGCATATCGAAATGATGTGTGGGCATATGGATCGAGTGTTTTGGAGGAATTTAGAGAAAATGGGTGGCTTCAGGAGTATGAAAGAGATCATACTTTTAATGATTATTTGCGGGAAATCATCGCAGACAACTATTATGAAGTAGCAGCTATTGACTTTACCACTGAAAAATACGATCATAAGCGCGGAAGATGCACTATTGAGGCAGTCGTTGAGGTTCCACTGTGGCGCGTTCTCGATAATCCAGAAGCCATTGAAGGGTGGGAAGCATCTGTTAAAACCAGCGCTGGCACCTTAGTGTTAGGGTGAAAGGGGGTCTTGGGAGATACATTGAATAAGGTTATATTGTGTATGGGAATATAATTTAATAACCAATAAGGAAAGAAACATGGGAAAATATACCACAGACGATAACAGATCAATGCAACTCAATCCTAACAACGACCGCTATGGTTCGTCAAGAGGTTGGGGTGATGATGATATGGATGAGTACGATTATAAAGATTTGCTCGAAGAAATAAGAGGGTATCGCCTTGATCAAAAGATTGATTACACGAAGTACGGTTTTACCCAAAATAAATGGGAGTCTGAACAATGGGAATGGCAGCGGATTCACGAATGGTGGCCGTATGACAAGCAACTATTGGAAAGTCTGATCAGAGATCAATACAACAGATCAATGAGAAGGAGATAGGGGCAGGTCATGCAAAAAGGGTGGATAGTAAAAATTGCCAAAACCGCAGAGAGTCAAACGCGCAAACATTTTGGGGATAATTGGGGTATTGTCATCGGTCACGCGGCGGGCTGGGGAGAACAGTTGTGTCATGTTTATTTCCCTAAGTGGAAAAAAGATTTTAATATACACCAAAGATATTTGGAGGTGATTAGTTATGGCAACCAAGAAGGAAAATAAGGAAGGCGCAGGGGTTGGTTTGAAAGACAGAGAAAAGTTTAAGTTACAAAAACCACCCAAGTATAAGGTAGTGATGCTCAACGACAATTATACCCCGATGGATTTTGTATCCGCAATATTGATGCAAGTATTTCATAAATCCCAGGGGGCAGCCGCTGCTATTACTTTCCAGGTTCACACAGAAGGTAAGGGCATTGCAGGAGCCGGCTACACGAAAGAAATCGCAGATACGAAAGTAGCAAAAACTTTGAATGCGGCCAAAGAACACAAATATCCTTTCTTGGTGGAGGCAGAACCTGAATAATGCTACAAGGATTTGAAAAAATACATTACTTAGCCTATTCTTTCTTTTTTCTTGGAAAGATTATGTTTATTATTACAGTGGGGGCGTTATATTCTGGATATGATAATCCCCTCCCCTTTGCTTTTGCCTACGTTATGTGTGTATTTGTTTCTTTTTCTCTGGGTTTATATGATCAATGGAGAACGGCGGGATTTGGATTAAACGAACATAAAATTACGTGGGATGTATTAGCGCCTGTGGAAAAGACAGTCTACTCTCCCACTTGGAATCCCACAAGGAGAAAACGTGGATAATTATTATTTTTCTAAGACACGCGATGTGGAAAGTGACACTCTGGAAGAGGCAGTGAGGGCATACGCGCTCCATCTTCGTGAGGTTAGCGAAGATCCCCATTCGGATAAAACATATCGAGATTACCACAAGATGTACCATGAGATTATTTCGGGCTACTTGGATTCTGCCCGCAACCTACAGCCTTTGATTGAGAATATTGTGAGTCAAATTCATGTGCGTTTTCCGTGGGTATCTGGCACCACGAAAGATGCCCTGGGGATGATAGGTGCGGAGTTATCTCATATATTAGAAAAACATTCTAGATTTACGGTTAATGCCAATGGCACACGATCCAAGTAAGGGGCGAAAAGGGAGGCTTGTAATGATCACAGGGGCGATGTTGGGAGCAACCACCACCGATGGAAAGACAAGACGAATTGAGAACATTTCGAGCACTGGGTTGATTTGTGTTGATATTTCGACATGCGATCCCTATCCGAACGCACCGGCTCGTATATGGCACCCTACATATGGAAAATGTTGGTATGTAGACACGGAATTTAGCCACTATGAGTGGTTAGATGACAATGAACAGAAAGTAAACACAGAACTAAGTGGTTCCACCTCTGCGGAGGTGATTCATTCTAACCGATAATCCACAAGTGGGAGATTTAGTCATGCTTCTGAGCCCTTGGAAAGAAGAAACCGGGGTGGTTAAGTTAGTATTGAAAATAAATGAACATCGTCTGAAATATGGGGATATATCGCGTTTTCTTACTCTTGATGAGAATACGCAATCGTGGCCGGCAAATTATGTGAAGATTGTAAGTAAGGCAAAAAAATAACTTTTTTGTTGACTTTTTTGAAATAAGGTTATATTTATAAGGTCTGTTTTTTAATAAAAGGAGAAAAAAATGGGTAATGTTATTAAAATTTTTGTTTTTGTGATGATGGGTAGTGCACTTGTTTTAGCATCCCACGATCGTGAACCCCGCGCTGTCGTCGTGGCGCTTGTCGATGAAGTGGAGATAGAATACGGAGAATAATTTAATTATTTCTTGACAAAGGTTGTCAAACGGGATATATTTTATATGAACCCAATAATTAGAGAGTGATATGGCAAACATATATTGGAATGGACCCAAAGCGCCACAGAAAGAAGTATTTATCGCTTTAATGAAAGAAGCGGTGGAATACACGGATAATACATTTATAGTGTGTTTTGAGAGTGATGATACGGGAATGCACGTTGTCTTGAAAGTGGAGCGCAACGAGGATGATACGTCTGGTTTCAAAAAATTTCCTGACGTATCCAAGTATATGGGGTGGCGCTTGATGTGTGTGCATGTTCCCAAGGGGTATTTGCATGTATTTTATAATGCCGATGGCAGCAAAAATGAAACGAAGAATCAGGATGACATGAAATATGAGAGTCAAAAATGAGAGAGGGGAGCGTAATGGGTTTTAAAAACAAGGTAGTTCTGCAACTTAAAGGAATGGAAGATTATGATACTCCATTGGAACGCATTTTGCGAACCCCCCACCGATTATTTATTTCGTTGGTGGCTAATAAAGAGATCAAAAATGAGAAAAAACGCACTCTTCCGATCGAAGACACCTTGGTGTTTGTTTCTAAAAATTTTGAACCCGCAGAGTCATAAAAAAATATTATTTTCAATCTCTTGGTGGGAGTTTGCGGCGAGAATCTTAGGTGGTTCGACGAGTCGCAAAATAGGTAGGTTTCAACGCCACAGACGAAACCATGGGACACGGGGTTCTGAATTAAAGGGGTGGCTGGCGAGAGGTGACGCGGCAAGGATAGGCGACCAGACTCCCACCAAGAGATTTTTATGAAAGTGGGTGATTTGGTGAAAGTGAATGTGACCCGCGAGCACGTTGCTGGGGCACTTACCGCCGTTAAATATGTAATGGCGCTCGAACGCCAATATGGGGGCTTAATCGGCATCGTTGTGGAGATCAAGCATGGATATGGATTGATTAAGTTTCCTACGGGCGTTAAGATGGTAGAACAGAAGTTTTTGGAAGTTATTAGTGCAAGTCGGTGATTTGGTGATGCTTTCTGCTCATGGTCAAACATTGGTGATGGCAAGCCATCGCAAAGGTAAGGTGGGTATTATTGTTGACAAAAAACCGCTTTCGCCTTTGGCTTTGGTGGATCCGTTGGAAAATGAATACAAAATTCAGTGGTTAGATAGGGAATTACCTTTCGATGGGTTTATTTATCATAGGAGGGATCTAAAGTTCGCTAAGATCACTAAAAATAATGCTGATAAAAGTGGGGGATTTGGTTCAAGATTGTGACGGGTATTATGGTATCGTAGTGGCAGTAGATCACGCGTATGATTTATATGCACAGTTAGCCCATCCAGAAATATTTGAAAATGATGGTTTTCCCTTAGAGTATCAATTTGTGACTGTTTTTTGTTTTCACGAATCTTCAGAAATGGTTTTTTTTGATAGTGAATTACAAATATTAAGTCGGGCATAAAAAAATATTTATTTTCTTGACAAAACCCCGCAACGGGTTATATTTATTACATCAAACACAAACAACGGAGTTCAAAATGAACCAACACTTTAAAATACTCAACGACAACCAACTCTTGACTTTGCTCAAATGTGCCAGGTATTTGCTCGATAAGGAGTACGATCCCGAAGATTACGCAATGGCTTGCTTTCTGGGCGGCACCCCCAGCGAATGTATTGACCAGACATTGGAACTGTATGATGTTATCAAAGCTGAACTGGAAACCCGTGGATACCAAGTGCATCAGCATCTCGCTGTGATCCCTCTGGACTGTTAAATAAACTATTTTCTTGACAAAGAGACAAAGACGCGTTAAATTATTAGATGAAACCCAGGAGTTTTTATATGAAGTGCGGCGATCTGATCGAGTGGTTTGACTACACCATTAACCAGAGATTTGTGGGTCTTTATTTGCGACGACGTAAAAAAGATACTGTTACATGGTGTGATATTGTTGTGTTGTGCAACGGTAAAGAGGTTGAGTGGGTTTCCTGGCAATGTAGAGTAATAGATGAAAGTGGGTGATCTGGTATGGGTGAACGGTCACCCTCGGGATGGTCTTCGGAGATTCTTGGCTATTGTTGTAAGAGCACCAACACAGATTTACCCCGGCGCATATTTAGTGCATGGAATCGTGACGGGAAACAGATATTGTTTTCATGGTAACGAATTAGAGGTGATAAGTGAAAGTCGGTAGCTTAGTGAGAGTCAAAAAAGGTGTTCCACACCAAGGAAACTATAAGTTAGGGATCGTGATGAGCGTATACCAAGATCATTGCTGGGTGCGCTGGAGAAGTTGGCCAGAAAATGATAAATGGATGTGCAATAGACATTTGGAAATCCTTAGTGAAGGTTAGTGATGTAGTAATCTGGAACCTGGGCTATTCAGATGATGTATATTTGGTCTTATTGGTTGGTGATCATTATGCGTTATTATGGAGTCTTCACCAAAAATTTGTATTGAATATTACAAACGAGGAGTACCACGAATATGATATTCTTTCTTAACTTTTTTCCTTTTTTCCCTTGACAACTCTATAACAACGGGATACATTATATATACCAACCAAACAGGAGTACAAAATAATGAATATATGGGTAGTATCTTCATATTATGAGAGCGAATTATACGCTTCCACACACTTAACAAAAAAAGGCGCGTTCCTTTGCGCTGTTACCGAGTTATACGAGTGTATGAGCATAGATAGATATGATACAATGGCTGAGTTTTGGGAAGAATACGGTTTAGGAGAAGATGACGAAAAGCCCGAATGGTGTCCTTATGATCTTGAAGAATTGCGGGCATTGAGCAGCGATCAACTATCTGATCAATTTGGCGAAATGAGTGAAATGTATTGGGAAACGCACAGTTGGGGCGACCGAATAGAGTTAGAAGTCCTCCAAACAACGGTAACAGCATGAACACCGATGACTTGACGTTAAAGTTAGGCACCCTGTTGCATGATGGGAAGTATATATTTATGATCGTTGATAAATATATTGATGATATATTTCCCTACTCACACGATTGCCTCTATACTATTATGTGGCTACAAACAGGCGAACGAATATGTGGATGGGACGGTGATGGCATCGTAAACAACTTTGAGGTGATCGCATGAAAGTTAAAGAAGATACATTATTCATTTTCGTATTGGTATTCATGGGGATCCCATTTATCGGGTTGCTGACAGTGGCGATTGAGATACTTAGGGGTGTGATATGAAAGTAGGTGACTTGGTTAGGGCAACGCTGGCGACTGCGACCGTTCTGGGCATCATTATTGAGCCTTATGATACTCCCAAAGGAGTGTGGCGGGTTGCGTGGGTAGACGGTGGAACGTGGTGCAGCGGTTCACTATGCCACGAAAATAACATGGAGGTGGTAAATGAAAGTAGGTGATTTGGTGAGAGTTAAAAACATTCATCTTCATTGGAGAGACGGATCGAAGACGTTGCCTAAGAAGGTTCCCGGTTTTTTGATGCAGGTTTTGGCGATAAATGGAAGTCAGCGGTTTGTGATGATCTTAGAAGGCAAACACTTAGGTTTGAAACATTGGATCAATGGCAAAGGCTTAGAGGTGATCAGTGAAGGTAGGTGATGTGGTAAGGTTCATCCAGCCATCCGAAGAGTGGTTAGCAAAATTGTACGGGATCGTTTTGGGATGCGATGAGCATGGACGCACTGAGATTTTGTGGAGCGATGGCGACACGGATTATATGGATGGTGATGGTTTCTATGAAATGCTGGAGGTGATCAGTGAAAGTCGGTGACTTGGTTAAAATCACACACCCAAACGGGCATTTCCGAAAAATGGGTGTCATCGTGGGAGAAGGAAAAAGACCCTTTGAAGGCTGTTTTCGTGTGTATTGGTACATGATGAAAGGCGCAGATAACCGCGAAGGACTCCATAGGCCATTTGATTTGGAGGTGGTAGAATGAAAGTCGGTGACTTGGTGAGATACTACGGGCGCGAAGAACTTGGGATCGTCGTTAAAGTTTCTGACTTTACCAAGGGACATATGGGACACGTTGTATATGTGTGGTTTGGTCCCGATCAAGTTATTGCTCAGTTTTCAAAACACTGGTTGGAGGTGGTAAATGAAGGTCGGCGATCTTGTAACATATAAAATCAGGAGTGATTTGCTTTCCCATGAACACAAAATGATGGGGATCGTCGTTAAAGTTGCCCAGGTGTCCCAATGCCTCACCGAGAAGCCGATGGTGTTGATCAATTGGGGATGGAAGAACGCGCCCCAACGATGGAACGCCATCGAATACGAAAACAGACTGAAAGTGGTTTCCGATGTTTGACATTCTCTTGACAGCAGACTCCTTTGGAATATGGTATAACGTATCTAAGTGAAAGAACAGGAGTAAATAGTGAAAGTAGGTGACTTAGTGAGAGCAAAAGACCATCGGGTATTACCCGATGGAACCGTTGGTATCATTGTCGAGGTTTATGATATTCTCTTTTGGCTGGTTCATTGGACCGTTGGAGACAGTTGTTATCGGAGATTGTGCCATGAAAATGGCATGGAGGTCATCAATGAAAGTAGGTAGCTTAGTTTATGATGATCATTATGGCAATGGCATTGTGATTAATTCGTGGGATGACTTCAAGGGACAGATTGCTCGCGTGTATTTTCGAACAGGTGAGGTAATCGGGGAGTATGGCACCAAGGTGCTAACGGTTGTAAAATAAGTTTTTTCAACTTTTTTCTTGACAACTCCCTGAGAACGGGATACATTATATATACCAATAAAAATTAGGAGTAAATAGTGAAAGTAGGTAGCTTAGTTTATGATGATCATTATGGCAATGGCATTGTGATTGAAGTTTTGAGCGTTGGCGTGGTAATCCACTTTACCGACCACAAAAAGGTTTGTTTTTTGGATCAACAATTGATAGATGCCGTTGAGGTGATCAGTGAAGCCCGGTAACTTAGTCAGAATCATCCACACCGGCTATTATGGAGCCAAAGAAGGCGTTGGGTTGGTGATGAAGGTCAGCAACCACTTTGAACACGTTCACGGTGGTTTTCCGCGCAGCGTTACCTATGTAACCGTGAAATGGAATAGTGATACAACTACCATCGAAGAAGATGATCAGTTGGTGGTGGTGAACAAATGAAAGTAGGTGATTTGGTAAAATACAATAGTCCTCATCGCAGAAGCGATATACTCGCAAGCAGGGTCGGGGTCATCATTGAAGCCCAAAAACGAAAGCACTTTCCCTTGCGTTCGGTGACCGTCTTATGGGCAAACGGGAAGAAGGGGAGTTATCCCGATAAATACTTAGAGGTGATCGCATGAAAGTAGGTGACTTGGTTGCAACAACCCATAACAGCAGAAGATATGTCGGGGTTGTGGTTGAAATTATTCAGAATGAGGTGTTTGGTTGGTCTTGCAGTCGTATGCGGGAGCTTGCAGGTCACTCTGTGTTGGTTGCTTATCCAACCGGAGAGCGCAGACGTTATAAGAATGGCGGTAGATTAGAGGTGATAAGTGAAAGCAGGTAATTTAGTGAGAATAAAACGAGGTGATTACAAAGGTAAGGTGGCTGTTGTGATCAAAGTTGCCAAACGGCTCCCCAGAGTTGTTCATTGCCTCCACTCTTGGAATCCCTCTCAAGATGAGTTTGGCTACTACAGGGAAGATTTGGAGGTATTATGAAAGTAGGAGATTTAGTTAGACATAAAATAGGATCTCTTGATAGGAAAGGCATTGTTACAGAATGGAACGATCACGGTGATGTATGGGTTGTGTTTTTCGATGGCAGCAAGCCTACATGGTGTCGATGGCGAAACATTGAGGTGTTAAGTGAAAGTAGGTGACTTGGTGAAATGGAACTTCAAGACCCGATACGCAGACTGGAAGGAGATAGGGATTATCATTCGCTGTATTCCCGGCACCGATAAACGAAAGGTTGTTCATTGGTCAAGCGGAGAGAGGGGTAGCTATAAACCCCACCAGTTGAAGGTGGTAAGAAAATAAATACTTTTTTTTCTTGACAACTCCCTGAGAACGGGATACATTATATATACCAATAAAAATTAGGAGTAAACCAGTGCATAGATTTGGATCCATTGTAGAATACGCTAACGGCGAATATGCTATGATCATAGACTATTACAAACCAACCAATACATATATAATTCGTTTCCTTGTTGATGAAGAAGAGATAGCCGCATCTGAAGATGAATTCACGGTGGTATCGTGAAAGTGGGTAACTTGGTCAAGACCACACCCAAAGGATACGTCGCTCTCGTTGTCGAGGGCTACAACATTCCAAAAGGCTTGTGGCGAGTCCGTTGGCTTAACGGAATGGGCAAAGGGAAAATAGGGCTTTGCTCTGCCAAGTCGGTCGAAGTGATAGCATGAACGTAGGTGATCTTATAAAAAGCACTACCCGCTATAAGGATCAGTTAATGATGGTGGTTGAGACTCGAACACTATGTGATCTGTTTGGAGAATTCCAACAAATTCGGGCACTTAGTTTAAAAACTGGCATTCAAACCCGTTGGTGCCGATCAGAAACATGGAAGGTGATAAGTGGAAAAAACTCCCATTGTAGATAAAAAAGATAAAGAAAAAACAAAAGAAGAGAAAAGATCCACACCCAAAAAAGAAGACAAGAAGCCCTTTAACGATCCTATTGACTGGTGATAAAATGAAAAATAATGATAGCCAACACCACGTTGCACAAAAGAGAAAAAGAATAAATAAGAGAAATTGGTTAGCCGTTCACGCTCATAACCGTAAGGGCGGGCCAATGCAATCCAAGAAAAGGAAGGATGAACGCCGACAATCACGACAAAAATATACTATTCGCAATTATTTCCTTGACGAATAGCCAAAACAGGTTAAATTATATATACAAAACAGGAGTAAAAGAACATGTCTCGATATTGTACGCAATGCTATGAGCCCGGTCACAACAGGCGCACATGCCCAGAACTAACTCAAGATCATAAGGACAATTGGGTACATTACCGTCGCCTTCACCAACAATATAAAGACGCTGGCGAAAGTCACCCTTATTATGAAAAGAGGGTAAAACATTTTAGGGATCTTATTATTGAGAGAACAGGCACAGACCCAGAAACCGGCGCCAAAGTAACGAAGAAGACTCAGAAAGAACTATCACGAAAGAAAATAATGTGTTCATATTGCCGACAAAACGGTCATACACGCCGGGTTTGTGTTCATCTCAAAGAGGATATGCAAGTCAAGCGCTACGCTTTGGGAATGTTTCGACAACAAGCACAAGACACATTAAACCAAGCAAAAATAAACTTTGGAACTCTTGCGGTTTTCGAAGTTCGTAATTTCGATCATGAAATGGGACAATGGAAATACTCTGAGCGCGTATACATGGTAACTAAATTCCGATGGAAAGACGCGGCTTATTCTAATCGGACAATGGAACAGCAATTTATAGGGATGGAATTGGTAGGTCATCGACAAGATCACTCAAATCGTGGGTATCAAGTTCGGTGGGTTTCTATTAACGCACTTGCATACCCACAAATCGGGGCTGGAAAGGTATCACATTCATCATGTGGAGTGCAAGCCCCTGAATATTGGCTTGCAGCACTCGATCACCCCAACCATGAGACGTTGAAAGCTGCTTCATTTCCTACTGGAAAAATGCGGTGTGGATCATATTCTTATGATGCTTTTAAGAATGTCGATCACCCTTTTTATATAGCGCGTGTGGCGCTTGGCTTAGACCTATCCACCGATTATTAAAAATAAATCAATCTTTTTTCAACTATTTTCTTGACAAGACCCGCCAACGGGTTATATTTATAATACAAGATAAGAATAAACACTTTCCCCTCAATGGAGTAACAAATGACAGTAGATTTCGCAACTTTCACAAGAGTAGCCCCACATATCCTTGACGCAAAACTTCCCGTACTTGTGCGTGGTCGTCATGGTGTAGGAAAATCCCAAATAGTATATCAAATTGCAGCAGCGCGTAATCTCCCCGTTATCGAACGTCGCGCCTCTCAAATGACCGAGGGTGATCTGTTGGGTCTTCCTGATACCGCTGATACTTCTATCAATGGTCGCAAAGCTACCACCTGGAACGCTCCAGACTGGCTTGTAACTGCGTGTGAACAACCGGTGCTCTTATTCCTCGATGAAGTTGATAGAGCTACCTTAGAAGTTCGTCAAGGGCTGTTTGAGCTTACAGATAGTCGTAAGATCAACGGTTGGCATCTTCATGCTGATACTTTGATCGTTGCTGCTGTCAATGGTGGCGAAAACGGCGCTCAATATCAAGTCGGTGAAATGGATCCTGCTGAATTGGATCGTTGGACAGTGTTTGACGTTGAACCTTCTGTGGAAGACTGGCTTAAATGGGCGAATAATGATAAGATCGATAGTGTTATTTGGGATTTTATCAACACAAATCGCAACCATCTTGAGCACGTTGGTGAATTCGAGCCTAATAAGGTTTATCCTTCTCGCCGTTCGTGGGATCGTTTCAATACCACCGCTGCACCTTTGGGTGTGTTTGGTGAGGACGGCGATATGGATATGTTATTTAATCTTGCTACCGCTTTCCTTGGTTTTGAAGCTGCTGTTGCTTGTCGTGACTTTGTTGAAAAATATGAATGGCAAGTCACTATTGAAGACATTCTTGAAAAAGGCGATCTTGCCAAAACTGAAAAATGGGGAATCAATGATCACGCTGCCATGATAGAGAAATTCGAGGCTTCAAGTGTTTTTAGTGAAACCTTGCCAGTTGCTAAAATTCGCAACCTTGCCAACTACTTTGTGAAGTTGCCTTCTGAAGTGGCTATGAAACTTTGGACCGTCATCGGTGACACCGATAATATTGATAATGTTATTGCTCTCCACAAAGCACAAACCACTGACGGCACCCTTGTCAGCGATCACTTGGTTGAAATTCTTGGTGGCAATACCGACTGATGGAAGGGTGGCGCAAAAACAGGCGCAAGATCCCCCCACCAACCCGCCAAGGGATCGGTGTGGGGGATCTTCTTTTACGTGAGTGTGACAAACGTCTTTGTATCGTGTTAAATGTAGAAAAGAGCGCAAAAGCTGTGTATGGTATGTCTGGGGAATATAGGGCAAATTACCGTTTATATACAGCAAAGGGCAACTTGAGGGTTAAAGATACAGAGATTATTGCGGGTTATGAAGTTTTAAGTTATGCTTTACGAGAATAATACAGAAAACGCATATTTCTTCTTGACAAACCCCGTTCAACGGGATACATTATATATACAATGGGAGTACATTAAATGACAGAAGAGAACAAATCACCGAAAAACGTGGAATCCACAACGGATAATAAAGTTGTGCATCCACCTTTTAATCTTAATATGCACACTGCGCGGCTACTCATGCGAGAACCGTTCTTTGCTGCTCTTAGTCGTCGGATCGATAAGACCGCGAGCACCGCAATACCGACCGCTGGGGTTCGGGTCAATCCTGATCGCGCACAGTTTGAAATGCTTTACAATCCTGAGTTTTTCGCTCAGTTGAAAGATGAACATAAGTTAGGCGTGTTAATGCACGAATTCTATCATATCATCTTTGAGCATGTGACCGGGCGTAAACCCTCCGATGGCCTTAAACGCATTGATAACATAGCGATGGATCTGGCGATTAACGGTTTGCCCGAAATGCGTGGTAAATTGCCATGTGAAGCCGAACCGGGGCCTATTATTGGGAAAAAGCCTATGAAGGCCTGTATGCCCGGTGAAGGCCCATTCAAGGATCTACCGGCTGGTAAAACCTATGAATGGTATCTTGCTGCTCTTAAAAAGAAACAAGAAGAACAACAAAATGAGAAAGGTGAAGGTGAGCCCGGCGAAGGTCAGCCCGGTGAAGGCAGTGGGCAACCCGGTGATGGCGATCCGTTCGGTGGAATGGATTCATTCGATGAACATGATCAGTTCGGTGAGGCCGATGGAACAACCAAAGATATAGCCAAAGAAAGACTGAAAGAGGCACTTAAAAAGGCTTCAGAAGAAGCAGAACGCGCCCGTAATTGGGGTTCTGTATCGTCTTCCATGCGACAGGAGATACTTGATCGGATTAGCACCAAAGTTGACTGGCGCAAAGTGCTTAGATACTTCGTGAAAACCTCTCAGCGCGCCGATCGTTTCTCTACTCCACGCCGCTTGAACAAGCGTTTTCCTAAGATCCATCCTGGCAAGCGAGTGCGCCGCCATGCTCGAATCGCTATCTCTATCGATCAGTCTGGATCGGTGGATGATGGGATGCTCGCAGCGTTCTTTTCAGAGTTAAATAAACTTGCTGAGATAGCCGAGTTTACTGTGGTGCCATTTGATACCACAGTAGCAGAGGATAAAGTATATGTTTGGAAAAAAGGGCAAACCAAAAAGACCGAACGCGTTTTGTGTGGTGGAACGTGCTTTGACGCTCCAACGCGATATGTGAACGAGCGCAAATTTGACGGTCATATTATACTTACTGATATGATGGCACCTAAGCCAGTTCCCTCCGCATGTCAGCGCATGTGGATGACCACCAAAGCGAACGTTGGCCGGCCATACTTTCAAACCAACGAACGCGTTATAGCAGTAGACTAAGGAATCAACACATGAAAAGATTAATGAACAGTCACGTAATAAAAGCATGGGTAGATGGAGAAGCAGCAAAAAACCACAAAGGCACACTTACAGCTTTTGGTTGTGGTGGTTTGTATAGCTATCATCTTAAAATAGGTCAACGAACTAAGACGGGGGTATGTGTTTTAAGCGAGTTTAACGCCCGTACGGGTAGTTTTCGCTCACAAACTACGTCTACCCACGTAAACCTTGCTAAGCGCGTTATACGCGGCTCTGGGGGGCTTGTGATGCACCCTCGAGTATGGGAAACTTCACCACTCCATGAAGATGAGCTTCCGTTCTGATGTCGGATGATCAATATAAAGATTATCCTAATGTCGTTGATTTCCACGCGTGGAAAAAACAGAAAGATGTCGACGACGAAGAAGATTTAAAGGAAAGTTTAGGCTATTTTCGTCAATTGTTAAATGACATCGTTGGCGATATGGGATTAGGAGATCCTGCTTATCGCACTTTTCATATTCCGTTAGGTGATGAGTTACTGTCGGGATCTTCTACATTTTTTGACTTTGAAGAATGGGATCCAATGGGCGACGACGATGAAACAAGGTAAATTAAGGGTTGGTGATCTGGTTTGTATCACCAAGCACACCGATGATGATCGCCTTCCTACTTCACGTATCGGCATTTTGTTGCGGAGGCTCCGCACTACCGTTCATTATACCGATACGCGCCCGGCCGCCACCCCTGTGTGGTTTATCCAGTTTACTAACGGTGAGATATTACAGTTTCACGAAATGTATATAAAAAAGGTATAGAATAATGAATCTTGAAACAAATCTAATAGTTACGCTTGCCGCCATCGTAAAAATGCTATCCTACTGTTATCCGGTGCTGATCGTGGCTATTCTTATGATGATAGCAGAAAAACACATCAAACCCGATCTTTCTTCTTGACAAACCCCGTTCAACGGGATACATTATATATACACAATGAATAGGAGTGTAAAAATGGATACAAACAAAGCAACATTGCTCCACTGTAGGGCCACAAGACAACGCTTGATAAACGAAACGGTTGAAGCGCTGCAAAATAGACGAACTGATATCATGCTTGTTATGGGTTTCTATCGCATAATGGAATCCGCAGATATTCCTTTGATTATGGCAGCACACAAAGCTGTGGGTCAGCGCGTGGTGGATGCTGTTATGAAAGCAACCGACAATAAAGATCCACAATGCCCACTTTATGAGTCGTTACAAGAGAGTAGCGCTTTTAACCAAAAGATAGAACACGCTGTATCTCTTTATAAGGCTGGATACGCCCCACAATAAAAGTCAACTATTTTCTTGACAAATCCCCTTCAACGGGATACATTATATATACCAACCAAACAGGAGTAAAAATTGAATAACTTAGATACCGTAATACTTTGGGAAGATGCTTGTAGAACGTTCGAAGATGAGGTGTTACCTTGTGTTCAAGAACAGTTCGAGCAAGACGGCGAACCTGATTATGTAGCCCGTTCAGAAGAATGGAACAATTGGACCGATATGTTGTGTAAAAATGGCGACATATCTCAATGGCAGGATGACAACTGGTCGCATCCCTCTTGCTGTGATCAATAGGGGGATACAATGGCTTATTTACACAAAGATGACATAGTTCTTCTGAAGTTTCGCGGCGGTCTTTCACATTCTCGCGTGGTAGACGTTCGTTTTCGGCGCTTTTTGAGAAGCTGGAGAGACAAAAAAACAGATAAGATCAAAAAACGCTGGAAGTCGGTGCCTTATGCCATATGTGAGACTTTTGCGGGTGTTCTACCTTCTGGCACCGAGTTTATGATTCCCGGCTACAAGTTGAAGAATGAAACTAAGAATGGCGATCGGTTACTTGTTTTACATGATAAATTTGCTTGTGAATTTAATACCGACTGGGCCAATACTCTTATCGCAGAATCAAAAGAAAAGAGAGGTATCATATGAGAGTTACATTTTTCCATCGTTTATTGGCTATACTTGACACCGAAGGCGTGTCTAAGCGTGATCATGCAACAGCCACCGATTTGCTTAGTCAGTACACGAAAACCAAGCGTCTTTCAAGCGGTCAGAGTCGCCTTGTACGCATCCTTGAAGAGAAGAACGCACCCGAAGCTATCGCAGAGCGTAAAAGCCGCACATCACCCATTATCGAGCGTTTAACAACCCTGTATGGTCGCATCGCTGATCAAAAGTCATGGGATTATGGGTTTTGTGAAAGTCTCTTGGAACAGGCACGAAATGACCGATCTCTTAGTCCTCGCCAATTGGAGATCCTTGAAAAAATCGAAGGTCGTTATAATGATGAAGCTATGGAAGTTTTGCGATCATGGAATCGCAACTTTACCCCTGACATGCGAGAAAGATACGAGGTGTGTTTACAGTATTATAAACGTAGTTTATATTTTAAGCGTCAATGTCAAGAGTATCAAGCCGCTTATGAGAATGGCATTAAGTTGATCCCTTCAATGAATGACTATAACAAGGTTGTAAAGAACAAGTATGCTGAAAAGGTCTTGACCGCGCATTATGCCGATCCGCTTTATCCGGTGGGATCGATGGTGACATTGAGAGGCAAGCGGTTCCCTAACAGGTATGGAGCCCAACCAAAGCCCAACTATCTGGTTATCAAGAATAACCTACCGATCCGTAACGCTTGCAAAGGTGCGAAAATATACCAATTACTTCCGGTTGGATCGGCTCAGTTAGTACATTTTGAAGAACGACAACTTAAAAAACATCGCGCTCCTAAGAAGCGTTCACCGGAGATTCGCACATGAGTGATGCAACTGTTGACACCGCTTTATCAAAAGCTCGGTATCTTGCTCCTAACTTAGCCTATTCGTTAGCTTTGCAAGATAGTTTGAAACAACTTCAAATCTTAAAAGACACCGGAAGAGAAGCAGAATATAACGTTATGATAGAGGTTATTATTACTGCGCTTTTGACCGTTCCGGCGGTGGGTGAAGCATGATCGCAGTGTATACTCTAATGATAATATCCGCATTATCTTGCATGGTGGCACTTTACGCATGGAACAAACAACGATGAAAGTAGGAACACTAATCAAAACAATCCGCGCTCGAATAAACCTCCCAAAAGGTTCAATCGGGTTGGTTACATCATCGCACGTGCGAGATTACGGATCAGGCGTGGTCTTTTGGCATGAGGTTAAATTCATCGGTGGTCGTCGGAACGATACGACACTACGCATATTTGAGCGAGATTTTGAGGTACTCCATGAAAGCAGGTGACTTAGTAAAGTTTGGGTATGTATACAGTGGGTGTGATTTGAACCACAAAACCGCGATTTACCTCGGTAAAAATTTTCTCACCCGTGACGATGGCATGGTTATCCAAAACCACAAAGTTATGGTGACCGGACGATCTTCTTCCACTATCATTGATAGGGGATTGTTAAGATTTTTGAAGGTGATCAAATGAAAGCCGGTATGCTCGTTAAAATCACCCGTTCATCTATTGGTGTTCCTATGGGTTCGGTTGGGTTTATCACCCGCGCCATTCAGCCAGGGAATAAATATGCAGATGTGCTATGTGACATTCGATTGATCGGTGGAAAGTGTAACGGTCGAAACGTCCGGTTTTTGGGGCGAGACTTGGAGATAATAAAATGAAACAAGGTGATTTGGTTAGAACACCGTTCTCTCAGAATGAAAGATATGTTCAAACTATGGGGTTAGTTATAGATCCCGATTTTATTGTTGAAGCTATGCCCACCGTTCGACTATGCCAGATACGAATTATCGGTGGACCGTCAAACGGTAAAACCATCGCCATCTTACGCCATGACTTAGAAGTGATAAAATGCAACCCTTCCCGAAAATAGGCGATCTTGTGAGATTGAAAAGTCTTTTCCCTAACCGTCAGGTTGGCATTGTTACGGCCTGTTACGGTCATCATGTTACGGTTTTGATCGGATCTTGGAAAGGATCGGTTAGATTGCAAAGTATAGCAGAGGTTATCAAATGAATCAATCACAATTCAAAATAGGCGATCTTGTGAGATTGAAAGATCGGTGGGATACTAAGTGGAATAATAGCATCGGGCTGGTTACGAAAACAATCGGCTGTTACGGTGGTTTCGTTGAGGTTATGATCGGAACATGGAAAGGATCGGTAAACTTGCGTAACTTAGAGGTTATCAAATGAAAATAGGTAACTTAGTAAGAGAACATTCAACAAGTTGCCCCCAGCGTTATCATGCGGTTGGTGTAGTGATGAAAAAACATGGTGGTCATCCATGGAGTACCGAAGTCATCCAAGTATATTGGAACGACACCAACAAGTTAGAATGGGTAGAGGTAAGAGAGTTAGAAGTGATCGAAGAAAAGGCGTTATAGTTCTAAAAGTTAAACAATGGAACTACCTGCCCGTTCCGAACACCGTTAGGAAGTTATGAAAGTGTACATGGATCCCGTTTTCATTCCGAGAACACATAAAAGAATACAACCCATTGACACAACAAACACCCAAGACAATAAGGACAAGACAAATGAACAGAATAGACAACGCCAACAGCGTAAACGCATGGATGGCAGATATGTATAGCCTTCTTCAACAAAACACATGGCAAGGAAGAACAGCCCGCGTATTATTGAGCGCTGATATTCTCATGTGGAGCTTGTTAGTATATTTTATTGTTGATTATCATTTGTTCTTTGCTCCTTGAGCAGATAATTATGATGTGTCCAATAAGTTTCAAATCGGTGCCTTGTGTATTCCAACGCCTTTTTTTATTGATTATTGGGTTGGTTATTGGATAATTGTAGCAATGGAAACCGACGAAGATATGAATATATCTTATGTGACGTTGTATAACCTTGTAAATGCTCGACAAGTGACTATTCCGATGCACGATATTGCAACTTATTTTGTGGTGGTTAGTGAACGATGGTTAAAATAGGATCGTTATGGATTCGTGAGCATGATAACCGTTGTTACTGGATTGTTTCGAGACTAACAAAAATAAATACTAACAGAATAAACGTAACTTTATTAAGTATGAGCAAAGACTTACAGATTACGTTCCCGGTTGATTACTTGTGTAAATCTTTTCGGTGTATAGGTAAATGTCAGTAGAACCTATTCGTGTTGGGTCATTGTGGATTAGTTTACATGCTTCTTATTCAGAGTGGTGGATTGTTGTGGATGTAGTTAGATCAAGGTCGGTTGTGTTCAGAAGGTTGAACCCTTATATGCAAATGGTTTGCCCTCTTGATCAAGTCGATAGGTTATTTCGGTGTATTAGTGAGTGAGTATAATATGGTGGGGATAGCGCCGATGGTTCTAAGAGTTGTGCGTATTTGTGATGTTTTATTTATTGTTTGCGTTAGTTGCGGTTTTGTGTGTTCGGCTTTACCCCACCACGCATACACACGCAAGACACCCCAACAGGCTCGCAGCACCTCGTTTAAACATCGTTCGGGGCTATGTGTTCGGTGGTTTCAAACAGTGTTCGGCATGCGTTCGGCAACCACAACCACCACAACTTACGCAATCACGTGATTACTCTTGACACACTTTTTACTTCCCCTAAGAGAAACTTAAATACTTTTGCTCGCAGGCATGCGGTTGCATGTGACCGGAAAACTCTTGACAACCGGTGAAACAAACCAATAAACAGGATTGTTTTGGTCGAGAGTAATAAAAATAAATACTACTTACTTTAACTGAGGCTAACAATGAGAAAGAAACTAAAGAAATTACTTAAACTCTCATCAGGTTTGTTAAGCGCGCCGGTCATGGTTGCGTGTATGTATATCGGAGCTTACGCATATGCTCGAGCAGCATGCAGAGAGCAGTGCTACAAGTAAACACCGTTCGGTGCGGTTTTTGTTCGAGACTAACAAATAAAATAACTTAAAAACAATTAACTTTAATCATTAACGTAAGCGCAACTACCCCCCTCCCCCCCTCCTACCCGGAATGTATGTCCCACGCAAATGCGCGGTTGCGCGAGGCTGGCTATACCCTTTCACAATACCGCTGAAAAATTCTGGGTTTTTTAGTATCACCGCACCTACTTATAGTCATGGATGATTTTGCTAATAGCATGGGTAATTTGTTTACTCTCATGGGCTATAGTACCATCGCAGCTTTGTGCATTGCCGGCATATTCATTTACATTGTTCATCATACGGGAGAATAAAATGAAACTTACAACAAAACAAATCAGACAGATTATTAGAGAAGAGATTAAAGATACTTTGAGTGAAGCTAGTCCTCAGTCTGAATTTGGTCTTCCGCACAAATTCACTAGTGAAGAGTTAATTGCTGTTTTTGAAAAACAACTAAATACACCCGGCCATAAGATACGCTCCGATAAAGAATATATTGAAAAAGCAGCCGATCAAATAACCAATAAAATGCGAAAAGAACCCAATAAAGAGACGAGACTTAAGCTCAGAGCTTTAAGAGAGAAAATAGAGGAATATACCAAAAGAGGTCGAGATAGAGAAGCGGCTGCAAAGGGAAGAATACGCGGCAGCGAACAGCATGCCCGGGCAGTAGCCGCTCAAAAATATAAGGATCAAGACCCAACGCAGCGGATTCAGAGGGGGTATTGGGGGGAAAACAAAATGAAACTTACCAAAACACAACTTAAGCAACTTATTAGAGAAGCGCTTACACATGATATGTTGATGGATTACTTTGATGAGTATGGCGTTACAGACGATACCTCCGAAGAGGCGTATGCTGTTTGGAAGTTCGCAGCAGAAAAACATAAAGATCGAAAACCGGAACCGGAAGCAGACTATGATAGCATTAAAGCAGCGGAGAAACAAGGGTATGCTGATTACGCCGAACATCAAGATACCATGGAACATGGTTACGAAGAAGGCAGCGCCGAAGAAGAAGCATATTATGATGCCTGGCACGATGCGCAGATATCGGCTGAACGCGAGTTGGACTACGAGGACGAGGACAGTGACGAGGACATGTACGACTACGATGAAGAAAAGCGCTTATCTACTGCAAGCCCGGAAGAATTGATAGCTCAATATAACCAATATAACGAAGATCTTAAAGAAATTGTCCGCGAAGAGATCTTAAAAGTATTGCACCCAATGGGTCAGACTCGAGTTGGATGATTATGAAAAAGCTATTCGAAAATTGGAACAAGTTCTTAACAGAAGAGCTTAACGAATTCACGCTGAGCCTTAATCCCGCGACAGGAAAATATGAATTAGAGTGCGCAGAAAAGCCCTTAGAAGAACGGCCAGAAGATTGGTGAAGCCCGGGCAAGCATGGGCTGGATGCCTATAAATCAAAGATGAAGAGAGAAGATTACATAAACCAAATAGCTGATTATCCCGAAGGAGCCCGAAAGTGGGCGCTCAGAGGTTTCGATCAAGCAAAAATATTAGACAACCAAGGAGTATTACTATGAAAAAACTATTCGAGAATTGGAACAAGTTTATAAACGAAAACGAGCAAACAAAGCCATCATGGCTAGTCGAACTCGAAAGATATGTCGAAAAAGCAAAAGAATTCTTAGAATTAGGAAAGCCGATTGATTTGCTTAATTGGGGTGCTTTAGCGATAGAAATAGAGGAGGACGACCAATGGCTAGCGCATAAAGTAAAAGCACTATCCGGTCAAGATACAGTCGTATCTTCACCAGAAGCACCAGAAGCACTAGAAAAGGCACTATTGCACGTACAACAGGGGCTTGAAAAATGGAATGAGAATTCCCCAACAGAAGAAGAGCTAAATGAGATTTCCGGAAAACAGAAAGCGCACATTGCCAGACAGAAAAAGCAACAAGAAGAAAGGGCGAAAAAAGATGCGGAGGCTCAGGAACTTATACGATTGATAGGGAAGCTGGGATGGGATGTTAATGTTAGGAAGTTAGAAGGCCGATATCAAATTACCGTGAATAAAGCTTTCGATTCTTCATATGATGAAGAGGAACCGTCTGACGAGGAAGAACTAGCGCAAACGTTCAAGAATAGCTTTGTTGACGCTTATACCCCCTTCATCCCTACGCTAGAGATTGACGTACAACCAGATCCGAACAGTGAGTGGGGTCATGATTTTATTTTTGATATTACCATCGACGGCGATACGGAACAAATTAAAACAGACGACCTCGAAGACATAAAGACCTACCTCAGACAGAAGTCAAGGAAATAGGATGAATGCACGATATCGTCAGTAACACCGCCGATTTAGCCATACTAGTGTTTTTTGGGTCAATGGTGTGCGCATGTCTGCTTAATGCTGCATACTACATTATGACGGGAATAGGAAACAGGTAGTGAGAAATTTCGAGATTACTAACCGGTATTTTGTTTTAGGCATGATTGTTGGCGGCTTTGTATTGTTTTTAATGGAACTGGGAATGTGCTAATGAAGCTTAAAAGGGTTTATATACTTTACAGCACCCCGTGAATTCAATCACGATTGCAATGCAAAGAAACAAAGCTATCAGAAGGTAGTTCTATGTGCCCTGTTGTTTGCTGTTAAAAGAATCTGAATGAATCGGTTGTGTTGTTCGGTGTGTTCTGCGTGGTTTTAATATAAAAAAATTTTACCGGTTAAAAAAATACGGCAAAAAATTTCGAAACTATTTACTGGTAACATAACATTTTAGGAGATATATTATGCGCATTTCAAAACACCAACTTAGGGAACTTATTAAAGAAGAAGTTGAGAGAACCTTTGAAGGCTATGAATGGGGGGAAGAGGAAGACGATCGTCCATATGCAACACGACGCGATAAAATGTCTGGTGCAGAAAGACATGGCCATGATACTAGAGACACATTACGCAAAAAGCAAACCGCAGCGGATGCCAAAGATGCGCAACTAACCCGGCAATTTCAAAAATACGCCCCCACCGATGCCGAACGCGAAACTGAGAAAAAAGCAAGAAAGATGAGAGACCAGGGAGAAAAAAACCAAGCGGCCGCCCAGCGTCGACAAGAAAAAAACGTTGAGGAATTTCGAGATGCTTTAGCTAAATATTACCCGGATGAAGCTGCCCAAGATGAAAAAAATCTTGGACGTTGGGCAACAGTTATTGCAAAGGATTTGCGGCTTGATTCCGGCGGAGCTAAGTCTCATGGGTATAAAACTTTCCAATACCCAATCCGAAACCACCAAATGAAAAAATGGGCTAAAATGAAAGGTCTTCCGGAAGTTGAACCCGAAGAACGCGGCATTGGCCAAAAGCTTGGTTCGTTCTTCAAAGGCAAAGGTTTTAAAGAAAGCTTAGAACAGATTATCAAAGAAGAAACTGGGCGCGCTTTGTCTGAAAACGTAGCGCCCGAGCTACAACCATTTTTACAAGATGAAGTAATACTTCAAATGTGGTCAGCCTTGGCGCGCGTAAGCAGAAGCGGAGGTGGGCGCGAAAAGAAAATAGAAGACTTTATCCGCTTTATAGAACTTATGAAAAAGCATCATCCAGAACGAATAATGCATGCAACTAGTCAGACTCGGGTTGGATAATTATGATAATCAAGCCAACTGAACTCCGACAAATCATTCAAGAAGTTATTAACGAAGAAATGATGACCGAAGGCCGCATGAAAGAACTCTTTGGAGAGTTTGAAAATGACGTTATGGAGCTTGAAGAAGACGGCCAAGTACATATCGATGATATTATAACAATGTTCAAAAGCAGATATGAACCCATGGGATTAGGCCCTGAAGATATGAACGGAATGATAGACATCATGGTTGAGGCCGGCCTTTTAACGAACGACGGATCTTCTGGTTTTTATACTACTTCCGACGATGACGAAGAATACAATGACTCAAATTGGACCCCAGATCCGGGCCAACCGGGTGGCGGCGAAGATGTCTGGCTTCCTCCTTATGAGGGCGACGAAGAAGATGAGTATGACTACGAAGAAGAAGACTTCTTATCTACTGCTAGCCCGGAAGACTTGATTGCTCGATATAAGAAAAATAAAAATATCGAAGAAATCATCAAAGAAGAAACAGCCGCTTATTTGAAAGAAGCCGAGGGTGATTGGGGCCAATAAACCTTTCGTAGTAAAAATAAGTTGACGGCTGCGGATAAACGTGTTATATTAATGCATCAACTAAAATATAAACTATTTATTTGTGGCATTAGATTTTAGGAACATATTATGATACTGAATAAAACGCAAATTATAGCTCTTATTAACGAAGAACTCACCAAAACCGATAAATCGGAGATTAAATCTATGATTAATAAAGCTATCAAAGACCAAATCAAAAAAGATCTCCCAAACGCGTTAAAAGACGAACTTGAAAAAGCAATTAAATCAAAAGAACTTAAGGCAGATATCGGAGATATTACAAAAAAAGTAATTAAAAAACTCTATAAAGATTTGTCTTTCCATCATCCCTATATTATTGATAGAATCAAGGTTTAGTTATGAATCTATATGACACTACGGATAAAGACCCCTTCGAGGGGGATCGTGCACGTGCTAAAGTTAGCCAATGGATAAAAGATCTTAGCCCACGAAAACGTGGTCTTGGCCTAGTTAAAGAAATTAATGAAGATACATACGGAATGAATGTTTTCTGGATAAAATCTAAAAAAACATTGTGGACAATTTGGCCAAATCATGGGCATTATATAGTAATATAGACTATATATAATCTAAAAAAAGGAAGATCTCATGAAACCGATAAAATATGGCATTTTTTGTGTTCTTTTTGGTATTGTTTCGAACAATGTGTCGGGAGGAAATACACCACCGTCAATTGATCTGTCTGATGTTCCTCGACGCAATGGAGTAACCATGGGCATAGAAAATCTTATCCCTCGCGTTTATTATCCTTCTCCGCCGATAGAATTAGATTCTTTAAAATACTATTCGCCCGATACTTATTGTCATTTAGAGCCAGATATTAAATCACTTTCGCATGACCAAATGAAAAATGTGATTAAATTTTGTTTCACACAACATGAAAAATGGGTTCGTCTTAGTAGATAGTTTAAACTATTTACAGCATGTTACAAAAAAGCCTATTTAAAGTAGGAGATATAGTAATGGACGTTCAAACGCGAGAGATTGGCCTTCTTGTGAAACGATATGATGTGTTTCAGGAATATTTTCATAATGAAAGTGAAGAAATAAGAAGTATTTGGGCATGGGAAATATTATGGGTAGGGTCTCAATCTACAAAGGAAAATCGTTACCACTCTTATACCGAAATGGGTTTAATTAGCCTTCTTCGTGATAAAACTTTCAAGCTAATCACACTCAATTCTGCTGGCGTTGAGGATAAAAATGGATGAGCATCATCCAGGAGGAATTAGAGGAAATTAAATTACACGTGGGAGATATCATTATTCAACATTCATCTGGCTTAATTGGAATATTAATAGAAAAATTTCGTAATTTTCCCATAGGGGGAGAGTCGACTGAGGGTATTTGGGCAGATATTTGGTTTTGGAGAGTTCAGTGGCTTAAAAACGTCGATCGACGCGTCGATATTTCCCAAGCACCATTTTTAAATGAAACATTAGAAGAAGAAGGATTAAAAATGTCTATTTTTATTGGCAATATTTATCACCATTCCCAATCACAAGGAAAATTTACGGAGCAAGATCATGAATAATAAAACTTGGAATGTCTATAAAATCTTTAACAATGGGCGGCGCGCCAAAGCACCATTATATCATTTTGATTGTTCGATCGAAAAAATGAATGAAAATTATTTTGAAAACGATATAAAACCGTTTTTAATAAAAAAATTTGGTCATAAAATAAAAGATTCCACTCTTACTGTTGTGCGATCGGATTTGTCACAAACCCGAGAGACCTCGGAAAATAAATTTGAACAAGAAAAAAAATTAAGATACAAAGTCTTTTCTAAATACCTAAATAAAAATTTAATAAACAATCAACTCATTGAATGTGTTCTTTTGTTTGCCAAAGATACTAATTGGAAGTGGAGATGGTGTGTAGTAAGAGCATCCACCTCTGGAATTATAGAGATTATCTCACCAGAACGAGATTCGTATGAAGAGGCACACGAATGGATGGAAAAAGAAATAGAAAAACTTTAAATATCGAAGACTTCCAAATAGGAGACTTGGTTCTTATCGCAGATGGTAGGGCAATAATAGAAGAGCCATCGTTTGGAAAAAGAACTTATGGAATAATTGTTCCGGACAGGAGAAATTCCGTAAACGGCATATTTCCACAAATCGCTGTTTACGTTTTTCATAAAGAATATGTTGAGTTTCATTGGCCCAGTTATTTACAAATTGTTTCTTCTACTGCTGCATAACTTCCTACTTATAAAAGGGAGAGAAAATCATGACTAGTCGAGAATGGTGGATAGCATTATCTGTGTTGTGTATTTTTATTAATCTGGGGCTGCTAGGTTTTGGGGCAGCACTTGATTCTACAGAAGCGCAAGCTTTAGCTGTTTTAAATATTATTCTCCTAGCGTTTATTTTCATACCGCGTAAAACATAAAAGTAGGAGGATTTATGAAATGAAAAGTTTGTTTTTGTTTGTAATATGTAGCTTGATGGCGTTTGGTGATGTTCCTATTGGCGCCACACCACACTTGACCGAGCCCGTCAACGTCTCAATGACAAAAATAGAAAAAAAGGTGCGGTCCGCCGCAGTCAAAGTGTATTCAGGGAATGGCCATGGATCCGGATCGCTCGTTAAATATAAAGGATCGCATTTTATTATTACAGCTTTTCATGTTATTCAGCCTGGCCGGGTCTTTTTTGGAAAAACTTATCAAATTAAAGGTATAAATCAAACAAAATTAGCTTCTTTGGTTTATTTTGACGAAACCAACGACATCGCAGTCTTGTATTTAGACAAAACCGAACATTTTAAATACAACAATCCTATGAGATGGAATCCAATGGCCAGTGACGCTCACGTCGGCACTGCCATTACTTACTCAGGGTACCCTTCGTGGCACAACTTGATGACTTTTCGAGGGCACGTGGCGGGTTATGAAACCTTCCCCCGCATCGGAGAACAAATTATTCTTAATGTATTTGGGTGGTTTGGGTCGTCGGGGGCTTTAGTTTACACTAGTAGGGGTGAAATTGTAGGTGTATTGTGGGCAATTGATGTAGAAAACGACCCAGAAGTGCAGGTAAATGAAGATATGGTGTGGGTCTCTCCCATTCGTCACCTAAACATTAAAGATGCGGCAGATGCGGTATGCCAATATGCCGCCACACCACCGAGGCATTGTGAATAAATATGAAAAAGTGGTCTAAATTTGTAGAAAATGTAACTTCTGTCACGTATGTGGTTGGAGTAGTTGCTTGCTTGAATAACGATCGGGAGTTTCTTATCGTAAAACGCTCTTCTACTGATCCTGTGAAGCCGGGATATTGGGAGTGGCCGGGGGGCCACATTGATAAAAAAGACAACTCTATTGAAGATGCGGCGGCACGTGAACTAAAAGAAGAAGCAAATGTTAGTGTTGATGCATCCTCTCTCAAATTTTTAGGATATGAAGAGGAAACACGCAAGAGTGTTGAAGATCCCAACACACCGGTGAGTGTTCAAAAGCACTATTTTTTAGCATTAAAGTGGGAAAAAGAGGCGAAAATCGTTCAAAATCCACACAGCGGTATCTGGGAGCACGATGATCTAAGGTGGGCGACAAAAGAAGAGATCGGATCTATTGACAATAGCGCAATTCCTAACTATTTATTGACGAAAGCATTAAAAATAGCAGGATTTGAAACAAAAAATGACTAATTTCAATCAAATTTGGAAAGATTTTATCAAAAATGATGGTTTTTCCACTCAAAAACCTCAAAAAAAGCAAAAATTGGTAGAAAATACCGATATTTACGGCAAAATTGACGAAAATTCCGACAAAATCCTCTCCGAAGTGACTGAAGACGAAGTTGCACACATAGAAAACGCAATTGAACACATGGATCCTGATGATTTAGCCTTCAATTCGATGTTTAGTGGTTTAATGAGGCGTATTATACCCTTTTCTTCTCTCGATCCTGACTCACATAGCGGAAAATTCATTAAATTTTGGGATAAATTGCACCAAGGTGAGGGCCCAAAGGGCCAAGAACTCGGTTGGAAGTGGAAACCTGACTTTTCAACCGGAAAAGTATCACGAAATAGGCCAATTTACAAAACTCCGAATGATTATGATGAAGCCTCCCCCGTTCCAGGCAAAGAATCACCCAAAAGATCGCTAGAAATGATGAAAATGGGGAAACTTTTGAATAAAATTATCAATCTTGCGACAGAAGTTAAGAAATTAACAAGAAAAAAGTCACCAATTTTCGGATCTGGCAGTTTAGACGACAACGAAATGGAAAAATTGCGTAGAATGAATAATGCCTTGTATAATTTGGCTGGTAATATACATGCGATTCGTTATATTTTAAATAATATTGACGAACTTCGGGAATTGGCGAGATTTTGGGAATTAACCGGAGCAGCGCTGTTCAAAAATGACCCCAACGCCGGAAAAGATGACTCCTATTCAATAATTGTTACTAGAAGCCCGATGGATATCCTCAGAGCAGCCGATTTTGACAAAATTCAGTCATGTCATAGCCCACCATCCCGGGATGGGGGTGGATCTTACTTTAAATGCATTGTCGCAGAGGCACATGGGCATGGTGCTGTCGCATATATTGTCAAAACTGAAGATTTATTTGATGTCTACGAGGCTTTTCCTGGGTACCCACCATACAAAACCATAGAAGACATCCAAAATGACGAAGAATTTCAGACTGAAGAGGTTTTTTACGACAAAACGAGAGATGCTGGAAAGATCGATCCAATATCAAGGGTCAGATTACGACAATTTAAGTATGAATCTCCCCAATTTGAAGACGATGTAGAGTTGGCAGTGCCCGAAATGAGAACCTACGGGCAATCTTTTGAAGATTTTTATAAAACAGTCTTGCATTTTGCTCATAATTCTCAGGAAGAACAATTGGCAGCCGCACCCAGAACAGAAGATGATAAGCTTGACCTTAACAAATTTACAATTTATGGCGGCTCTCATGAAGATACAGGAAGAACAGTCTTATTAACAAATCTTTTTAATATTCCCGGTGATGACGTGGTGGGGAAAGTTAAACAAGACACATCAACCGAAGATGAGCTTCCTGATGATTTGCGAGGTCTCGAAGAGTTATACGAAAGAGAATGTCAAGAAATCAAGGAAGAGTGGAATCACAGATATGCAGCAGTAAAAACCGACTTTGAGGTAGAAGATGACGGTGCTGGCGGTGCTTACATAAAAGTCATGGGAGAAATAACACTCGAATGGGATAAAGATGATTGGGTAAGATGGCCGCATGCGGGACAACTTTTCGAAATTCTCAGTGAATTGAAGGAAGGTTATGGTATGGAGTGGATTTCTGATTCTTATCCAACTTATTTGCAAGATTTGGGCGGCGACAAAATCGGCTTCACCTTTGAAATTGAACCAGAGGGCCTAACACCATTTAAGGAAGCAACCGGCGGGATACTCTATGCAATGGAGTCTCATTATTATAATATATGGTGCGAGGCGCTAAACACCATTGATGATGGAAGAAGAGAAATAAAAGAAGAGATCAGCACAATTGCTAAACTACAAGGCTGGATGTCTGGTGGTAAGTTTATAAAATTAGCAAGAGACATAGAAGATCAAGAAATTGACCTTTTTGATTGGAATACAGAAGTTGATGGAGATTATCCTGATTATTATGATGTAACTGCTACAGCCAACATTTATTTAGAAGAAAGTGATTTAGAAAATATTCCGCAGTTTAGTTATAATCAGTGGAATACTCTTTTAAATTCGCGCGACTTGAGACTAGAATTTAGAAAGTTATTGCTTGCTGAACCAAAGCAAGAACTTAATACTAAATATAACCTTTCTATTGAAACAAAATACCAAATTCCAAATGTTGAGGAATTTGACGACGTAAGGTATTATGTCACATTCAATATCACCGAAGATGTTCCTGACGAAATGGTAGATCTTTTCAAGCACACCATTGAAGAAACTGATGACGAAGACTTGTTAAAAGCAATTTTGATTAAAGCGATCAACAATGTTTGGGGAAATGTAAAACAAGAACAGATGGTCGAGACTTTAAATAAAAAACACACCAAAAAAGATGCAGAATATTTTGTGGAAAGGTGGAAATTGAACTTTAACCGATAATCCTCTACTTATTAAAGAGAGGTTATAATGAATGGAGTGTTCCTATAATAACATTCATTTTTCTACCGGCGATTTAATAGTTGATAGAGAATATAAAGAAATTGGCATCCTCACCAAAAGGGCGCGCGTATTTAATCCTATAGATACATTAAAACACAATGAAAATATATCACAAACTACATCTAATTGGGGTTGGGAAGTCTTATGGATAAAAAAGAAAGAAGATTCCGGAACGATAGGGCCATTCAAAAATTTAGATCGAGTTCTTACCGAAGAGGGAATGAGGTTATCCATTTTTGCCGGAGTTTTAGAGCACTTCCGCGCTGGGAGCACTCATGGAATTAATCTCGACTCATATATGCAAAGGTAAAGATATAGGTGTTCATGGAAATCTTTTTGGAGGCGTAATGTTAGCATGGCTCGATGAAGCCGGCGGTGCATATGCCGGCCAATGCTGTGATACGCCGCGTATGGTTACTGTTCGTATGGGAGAAACCTTTTTTAAGAAGCCCATACGCCCCGGTCATCTTATTAAAATTTACGGAGAGGTGATTAGGGTGGGAACAACTTCTGTAACCCTTAGATTGGAAGCCAGACGGCATTCTGTGTATAATGGAACTCAAGTTGTAGCATGCACGACTAAAATCGTATTTGTTCGCGTGGATGGAGATGGAGAAGCAATTCCGTTAAGTGATAAAGTGAAAAATAAATATAAACACAAAGTAGGAACAGAAAAGGTATGTTAAAGATGATATACTAATTATACGTGTTGGAAGGAGATATAAACATGGTTTCTGAGAATTCAGGATGGGATAACTATTCAAAGTTAGTTCTTCAACAACTGGAAGGTGTGGCGAAAAGCATTGAGCAGTTGCGCGATGAATTTCAAGCAATAAAAGAACAACTTACTGAATTAAAAGCTAAAGAAGACCGGATTCAAGACCTAAAAGTTTGGAAAGAAAGGGTGGATGAAGTAATGTCTCCTACACAATTGCAACAAGCCATGAAAGATGTGGAAGAACTTAAAATGTTTAAAACAAAAGCAATTACAGTATTCATGGTAGTTCAGTTTTTTATGGCATTTGCAACGTTGGGGATCCAATTCATCGATATATAGGAATTAATTATGGCTTATAAATATAATAGAGGCTCCATCGGTGCCGAAGGAAATGCCACGTGGAAACGCATAGCTTTAAGTGCTTGGTAAAAAATAGGATATAAATGTTATTTAGTTTTGATAAGTTTTGGAAAACTATTGGTTTATTAGTTGCAACATGGATAGCTTATGGAATTTGGGGATATGAATTCTGTGTTATTACTCTATTGGTTCTTTTGATATCGGTAAATTTTGAAAAAACAGATTCTTTCATATAGACATGTCAACAAGACACTAATTATTTAGAATTTAAGTGGCTTAGGTATATATAATATGGAAAGAAAGGATAGTTTTGGGGCTATGCTGGCTAAATCTTTAAATATTGGAGATTTAGTGCAGTGGTCTCGGTGGAATAGTGAAGAAGGGGATTGGGAACCTCACTATGGAATTATTTCAGCAATAAAAACTGAAATTAAGGCAAATCGTCTTGTTTCGATATCCAAAGTGGTTCCCATTCAAGATCAAACTTCAGAATTAGAATTTTTTACCCTTAGTTTGAGATTGATATCCCCGATAAAAGATAAACCCGCCATTCAATGAGTAAAAAGACCTATTTTATAACTATTTAGAGTATATTTGACCCCCTTCTTAAGAAAAAAGGGATTTTTCGACATGATCGACGTTATCACCCCATTAATTAAACAGTTTTTGCCATTTGCGCAAAAGAGTATTGGCTTCAATAAGCCTCCGCGTATGTTTTTGCGTAATGACTCCGAAAATGCCCAAAATCCTCTTGGAAAAACCGCATTTTACGACCCAAACAACGTTTCGGTGACTTTATATACGACCGACCGCCATATCAAAGACGTTATGCGCTCTTTGGCTCATGAACTGGTTCATCATGCTCAACATGAGCGCGGTGAGTTCGAAAATTGCGGTGAAATGGGAGAGGGATACGCTCAGAACGACGAACATTTAAGAGAAATGGAAAGAGAAGCCTATGAAGTGGGCAATATGTGCTTCCGAGATTGGGAAGATGGCATAAAAAATACTATTTATTTTGAACATTTGAATAAAGGAGAACAAAAGAAAATGTCGATTAAAAATTGGAAAAACAAAGAAATTAAGTCACTATTGTCAGAAGCATGGGGATTTAAGATGAATTTAGATAAATTAATCGAAGAGGGCCAAACATCCGGAACAAAGCCCCGGAATGATCCTCATGCGATGCCTAGCTGTGAGGAGATGCCGTGGCTATGCCCTGATGATAAAGAAAAAGAAGGCAAAGCTGATAGCAAGCGAGAAGAAGAAGGAATGGATGAATACGCCAGGGCTCCAGGTGGCGGAATGGGTAAACAAGGAAGGGGGCGGAAATACCGCGATATGGCGGGTGGTGAAATGAAGCCCGAACGTAGCAAATATGCTACAATGTCGAGCGATCCAGCATCAGGAAAAACACAAACCCCAGACCCAGATCCAAACGCTTTCGTCGACGTAGAAGATGAAGAAATGGAAGAATCAAAACTTCAAGAAGACTCAGGAGAAGAAGAAGGTCGTCATTATAAAGATAACGAAATGAACGACGATGATCACATTAAGGCAATTGAACACCACTTGGCTGCTCTTAAAAAAGATCACGACTATGACGATGAGCATATCGATGAAGAAAAAGTTGCTGAACGTCGTCGTAAAGGCAGAAAAGGGCCCCACATCCGTGGCACACCCGATCCTCACCTTCGGCCAGAACAGAGAGTTCGCTCTATTATACGCAAGGCACTTGAAGAAGCAGCCAAAGCCAAACTGAACAAGGAATAATTTCCAATGGGTGGCGCAGCCGGACACATGAATCACCCTTTTGATTTAGGGTGGGTAAAAACTGGCTCTGACCTCGTTAAATTTTTTAACAAGGCAAAGAGCTATTTAGAAGAAAAAAATGTTAGCAGTGTCAAAATTGACGGTGTAAACGTATCTTTTAAGGTTATCGACACCCCTTCGGGTAAACAATTTGCTGTTGATCGGGGATCGGCTGCAGAAGTAGATATCAGCGGAATAACCATAGATCGGATTTCTGAAAAGTTTCCGGAAGGTCATGGTATGCGCATTTATATTGCTGAGATGTTAACATTTTTAAATGATGCAATAGACGCTGCGCAGCCTGCTCTCCGGAAATTAGGATTGTGGGATGACCCGACAAAATTTCTTAATGCCGAATATGCCAAAGAGGGTGTTACAAATATTATCAAATATGATCGTAAACTACTCGCGCTTCATGGTGTAAATCAATTTTATGAAAAAATTGCAAAATCTGGGCCCAACAAAGGCAACGTTCGCAATGGTCTTGACAGACCCTTGGTTGTTAATCCGAAAACTGGAAAAGAGAGACCAATTACAGATGCTAGCAGTGAAATTCCTTACGATCGAGAAGCTTTAAAGGAATTGGTAGAAATACTACAACCTTTTGGAGAAAAATATGGTTTTTACGTTTATGGCGACATACCATCCGAAAATACCATAGAAATTGACTTTTCTGAGGCATTATCAGAGCCCTTCTCGATTAAATTGAGTGAAGATAACATAGTTACTAAAAGTATAGAACAGTGGCTAAAAGAAGCTGATAATCCTGGCTATTTTCCTCTTAAAAGAACCGATGGTAAACCTTCTCACCCCTTTCACAAAGAGTTGTATAAAACTATTTTAAATCAAGACATTCCTTTGATGGATTACATTATAGAAAGAGATCCAGAAAATCCGGTGGATTGGGATAAGGCCGTCGATGGGATAGTTATGTTGCATGCCACTCGAATGTTGGGAAACCAAGTATTAAAAACACTCGAAAGCGAATTGGGAAATTTAAAAAATCACGAAGGTGTTATTTTCCGGAATAGTGAAATATTTGGCACTCAAAAGCCTGTTAAGATAACAGGTGATTTTATTGTTGGCGGTACAGAATCTGAATTTCAAAAAGTCAAGACTCTTGAAGAGGAAGAAGTTGAAGTGATCCCGGACAAGAAAACTACCGCTATTGTTCCGGGAGCATTTAAGCCTCCCCACAAAGGTCACGCAGACATGGTAAGAAAGTATGCTGAAAAGGCAGATGAAGTAATTGTTTTAATATCCAATCCGACCAAATTTGCGCGTAAATTACCAAATGGAAAAGAAGTAACAGCGAAGCATTCCGAAAGAATCTGGAATGAGGTGTTTGGCCCCGATCTTCCCGGAAATGTTAAAATTCAAAAATCACCAAAAGCTAGTCCACTTCAGGCTGTGTTTGATGCTATTGGGAAAGACGGCCCTTTTAATCCAGAAACCGATCGAGTTATTTTGGGGGCCAGCGATAAAACAGATGACAAAACAGATCTGCCGGATTGGCATAGATGGATTGGTGCTGAGAAATATGCTAAAGACGGTCTAGAAGTATTATATGGAGATGAACATGTGGTTAATTGCACTGAAAGGGATTGTGGTATACCATTTAGTGCGTCGACGATGAGAGATGATTTGTTAAAGAGACTTATTGACGATCCGACAGACAAAGAAGCATATAATGATCTAACTGAGTTTTTTCCAAAAAAGAGAATCGATGTTTTGTTCTCGATACTAAATCTTGAACCTCCAAGAATAGATTCTGAAGAGATTGAAGAGACCAGTGCGGCCGGTGTAGGCGCCATGGCAGGTGCGCCGAAACCTATAGGAAAGCGTGACCCAAGAAAAAATGAAAGTATTGTAACTATAGATGAGGTTATGAGACTAATTATGGAAAGAGGCATATTACAATGAATCAACAAGAAGAAACACTATTGCGAGAAAATATTAGAGAGTTAATTAAAGTCATTCAACGGAAAAAACACCACAAATCCTCTCAAATACAAGAAGCTTTGAAAGAATTAATGTTTCTAGAATTACAATCGATGGTAAGTGAGAGATCTGTTCCAGACGTAGATCCCACTCCTAATAAATCTACGGGAATTAATGTTTTAGAAGATCTATTGAAGAAAATTGTTCCTCAATTAGAAATGGATTACAAACAATTGACCACTAATCCGGATCAGAGACAGTCTTTTCGTTCCCACATTGTTAATGCTGTTATAAAAACACTCAGCCCTGTTGAAATAAATGATAAAGCCGGCGATGCTGCAGCATCAGACTTAAACGAACAAGATATTGAAGTTAATCTTGGAGGCGAAGACGACGATAAGTTTATTGACATTCGCACAGATGCAGAAAAGAAATCAGAAGAAGAAGATGTCGATCCACGTGAAGACTTTGCGCAAGGAGTCGAAGGTCAAAATGACGAAACTGGTCGCAACATGGCTTATAACACTTTTCATAAAATCGAGACTTCAGTGGTTGATAGTTATCAATTGTTATCTAACGAAGAAGACCAGGAATTGTTTTATGATTATTTGATCGCAAACTTAAAACTTTATTTTGATAAGTTTGAAGCCGAACTTGAAGCCACGGTTCCAGAACCAACTAATCAAGCTTATGACACTGCGGCAGAAGATCCGATGGGTGGAGAACTTGGTGGTGAAGAAGGCGAAGAAGAGTTGGATATAGAATTATGAAAACAACAAAAAGGTACATAAGACTATGAAGCTTATACTAGAGAATTGGAATCGTTATATCGACGAAACTGAAAGCAGATCTGCTTGTGGTGATATATATTTATTTGAAGAGAATAATATAAAGAAAAGCAGTTTTTATGATAGCCTCAACTCTCTCACAGAATCTGAGGATAGTATAGAGCTTTTCTTAGAAAATTGGGAACGATCAATTGATTATGTATTTGAAAATCTAAACGAAGTTAGCGGCGGCGATATTAGTCAAGCAATCCTTCAGGCAGAAGTACAAGCAATGATGTTGCTTGGACGCGGAAAAGACAAAGCTCTTAAAAGTGTGGCGAAGACTATTAATAAAATTAAGGGCGCGCTTCCTAAAATTGAAGATCCTAAAAAAGCCAAGATTGCAAAATATGCTCTTGGTGGATTGGCTGCGGCCGCAATTGCGGCGGCGTTGGTTACATATGGAGCATTGGGTGGCGATCCTAATGATCTTCAAGCAGTGGTACAGGCCGGAAGCGATGTGGTTCCAGAAATTGCTGCACAAGCCAGCGAAGCGCTTCAGAGTACGGATAAGCAAGCTGTTGGAGAAATAGCGTCTAAAGTAATGGAGACTGCCTCACAAGCGTCAGATCAATTAGGCAATGTAAATGATCAAACTGCACAACAAATGGCTAAACAAATGGATCAAACTTTAAATACTAGTATGTTCGATCTTGATGCGGGATTCTTTGACGCGGAGGACAACAATATACATAGCCAGGATAGTCAGGATTCTTCTCAAGCAAATATAGATTATGGTGACAACCCACCCACAGGCCTAAGAGGCGCTAGCCGTCGCGTAATGCAAGGAATGCAACAGTTTATTCCTGATAGTGGCAGTGTGGAGATTAGAGTAAAAACTAACGGATTACTGCCCGATTGGTTTGATGCTGAAGCTATTACACGTAATTTACAGAAGAAATACCCCAATGCAAATATTTCATTTAATACTCCAGTCGAATGGTATGAAACTGCCCAAGAAGCCGGCATAAGAGATGCTGGAGTGGAAAATGGAAAAACGTTTCTAAATTTTGATTTATGGCCCCGCGAAGGTGGAACTCAGGTATCAGTTAACCCAATAGTTTGGAACAAGAAGTCTGGTGGTGCCGGTGAGGGAATTATGAAACAGATTTTATTTAAAGAATTTTAACTTTTTTCTTGACAGACTGAATGAACCCTGTTATATTGTTAGTATGTTCTGCAACCGGTCTTCTTAATCTTATTCTTATTTAATATACTATTATTTATAATGACTTATACTAATAAAAAATATATAACTACTAAATCTAAAAGTGTTATAATCAAATTACAAGACGAAGCCAAAGTAAATGATGAATTACTTTCTTTAATCTCAGGTCTTTCTTTAGAAGATCTTATTGCTGTCAAGTTAGAACTTGCATGTCACCATGTTAATAACCGATTATATGGTTTTAGTATATGGAAGCAAGCAAATAGAATAACCAAAGAAGCTATTCTTAAATTTGCTATTTCTACCACTAAATCAAAAAAAGATGCAGCTAGATTTTTGGGAATTACTTATTTGGAGCTTAAACAAGTATTAAAAAAATTTAATATCGATAATTACTTTAAAGAAGAGACTCCTATAGGCCATTCTATCTATGAACCAGGAGGCTCCATGTCCACCAAGAGCCTTTCACCGTCGGAGTAAGGATTAATTCAAAAAATAAACTGGGGCTAGCGAGTGGTGAGCAAAAGATCCACGGCCATCGTTTTTTAAGGAACTATTATGGATACAGCCGATACAGGAAATGAAGACGCAGGATTTCAGCATTACTGGGATGACGAACATGATCATCAGAGTGCTGCTGAAATTGCTAATGAATCTGGTGGAATAAGCTGCAACTCTTTGGGGGCTCAAACCACTCTTCAGTCTTGTAATTGTGGTATTATTTTTTCTATTTTTACGTCAGTTGGATAAACGCACTGACTATTACTAATTAACGGGGGCGAAATGGTTTCGACGGGGTAGAACTCGGAGGCCGAGTGCAGGTAGGTAAGATACAACCTTAAAAGTTCAAATTGCAGTAACTGCAAATAACAATTATTACTACGAAGAAGTTCGCTTAGCGGCTTAATCGGGTGGCTGCTCTAAGCCATCTGTCCAATTAGAGCAACACAACAGACAAGTTGTAAAAATCAAAAAACTCGGTGCAACAGGGCAGTAAGCATCGTTTTAAAGCTGCCTACCTTTGTTAATTTGTGATAGTAAATTAGCTATGCCTGTGAATGACTCTAATCTAAGCTGCTGCGGACGCGGGTTCGACTCCCGCCGCCTCCACCATTAACATCATAAGGAGATATTATGAGGCCCTCGAACCGAATTCCTACTCATCCTGGAGAAATCCTTCTTGAGGAATTTTTAAAGCCTGCTGAAATGACGCAAGTGGCACTGGCCGCCCATTTGGGTGTTCCGCTGCAGCGAATCAACCAAATCATCCGTGGCAAAAGAGGCATTACGCCCCAAACCGCTTGGCTCTTGTCTCAGGCACTGGGTACCACACCTGAATTTTGGATGAATCTACAGAACGCATTCAATCTTGCTCTTTCAAAACCAAAGGAGAGCATAATTCCAATAACGCTGACCACCTGAACCTCCCCCATTAACATCATAAGGAGATATTATGAACATATTTGAATACAGCGAAGCAATTAGGAAAATGAGAGATTTTTTCCAAGGAGAAAAAGGATTTATAGAGATCCCTTCTCAATCTCGCAGATCAATATTGGCTGCATGCGAAGATCCAAAAACAATTAGCCAATATATTTTTAGTGGAGTTAACTGGCCACTTCCTCAAACGGGGCAAATGTGGTTAGAAAAAGAGCTACTGAATCACCCAACAGTTCCGGGTGTTTTTTGTATCTCGACCTCTTATCGTAATGAGCCCGATCCAATTCCAGGCCGGCATGATAAAATTTTTCCAATGTTTGAGTTTGAATCACAGGGAAATGTTGATGACATGATAAATCTAGAATTAGAATTGTTGGATTTCTTAGGATTCGAAACTAATGGCATGAATGGCGCGCCACCACCATCACAAGCAAAAAAAACTCATAACGGCCCCTATTTTATAAAATATGATGAAGCGTGTATGGAACTCAACACAGGAACTCAACACTTAGAAGCAGAACACGAAACGTATCTTCAGAAACGGCTTAGTGATATTATTTTCCTTACAGATTTTCCTTTAAGATCCGATCCATTTTGGAACATGAAACAAATAGAAGGCGGATCTCATTTTAATAAAGTAGATGTTCTGCTCTATGGGATGGAAACAATCGGCAGTGCCGAACGCTCTTGTAATGTTAATGAAATGAGAGATTTGTTTTATACAATTTCAGATGGTCAATATGCAAAATTACTTTTTAATCATTTTGGAAAATTAAGAGTAGAAAGAGAACTGGAAAGTTATTTTTCTTTAAACATGTTCCAAAGATTTGGAGGCGGAATAGGGCTTACACGTATATGTAGAGCGCTACGACTACTTAACGAATCGCGAGTGTAGCTCAGTTGGTAGAGCATCACGTTGCCAACGTGAATGTCATGGGTTCGAACCCCATTACTCGCTCCATTTTTTATTAAGGAATAGTTATGTTTAATTTATTATTGAGTAGTCTTTTGTGGGCTTCACCCCTAAGTGACTCGGAAACGTCTTATACGGGTGCTACTATCTTAGAAGGCGATGTTGATGTATCGTTCAACAGTGTTGTTAATCTTGATTACGAATCAGATACGCGTTCGTATGCTTGGTTTGAAGGCAACACCCTCTACATCGGAAATTCCGATGAATACGGAAATTCAGTTGATGGTATCGTGGAATTTTATTGGTTTCAGTCTTCGATTGATAGAGGTAGTGATTTCTATGTCGCAGTTATTAAAGCACGTGCCACCCCGGGAGATGACTGCCCCGGCTGGCAAAGTTTGTGGTTTGATCACAATTGTGAACTATGGGCTGACGATTGGCAAGATTGGGGTGAATACCCAGTGCTTTCAGTGGAAGCTATGACCGATGTCAATCGCGAACAAGGTGCTTTCCGTTGGGATTGGGCCGTTCCTTTTGAGAATTATGGAATCGACGCATATGGTCAAGTCACCTTCTCCAATCAATATGGTATTGGTATGAACGCCGAAGGTGCTGTTATGGCACATGGTGAAATCCCATTGGATGAAGAAGGAAACGTGCAAGCAGCAGGGAATGTGCAAGTGAAAGGGTATATGAGCCCCGAGTATAGCGTGAGAACCCAATACGAAGTCACCCTATACGAATGGGATGTGTTTGTGAATGGTCGCGCCGACCTTATGGCGTGGGATACTTATCTCAATTTGGGAGTGAGAGCAGATCAATCCGCTTATCACGAATACTTTATGAGCATCCAAGTAGAACAAGGGGAAACTTTTGTTTTGGATGAGATTAATTTTGTTTCTCATTTTGATATTGGAAACCTAAATCCATTCGCAAAAGAAGTTGGCTTCTCCCTTCAGCATATAGAAATAAATACGCCTTTTTGGGAACCAGAAGAAGACGAAGGAGAAGAGTGGGAAAACTCTCCAGAACCGGCAGATGAAGAAGAAATTGTAGAAGAAGAGCATCCAGAGATAACGGAGAATGAAACAGAAAATATCCCCGACGATAGTGATATACCTTCTTTATCTTATGACGAAGAGCCAATTAAAACAGGGTGTAGCACTTATTCGCCCGACACTTTGGATGCTTTGCTTTTTATTATGTTGTTTGTGGCTTCTTTGTTCCGTAGACAAGAAATTTGCGAAGCATGTGGTTGTATCCCTTGTGACTGCGATTGGGGTAATTTAGACCCATAAGAAACTAAAATGTCTCTTTTTTGCGACATCCCGATCCATTTAAACTGAACTAATCCCCCCATGTCTACTTAAGTAGACATGGGGGATTTATTATGTTTTTAGCACTGTTGGTGGGTATTGCAAACGCCGGCGTTTCGGTGTCTATCGTCAATAATACACGAGTGGAGTTTGATACGGAGGCTAGGGCTACACTTTATGTTGCCAATGAGATGGCGTTTAACCCCCATGACTTCGGTAATGTTTTGGATAAGAACAAATTTAGACTTGGAATTCGTCACAAAGTTGACAATAATTTAAAACTTGATCCACACATTTTCATTCAAAATCAACGCAAAAACGATTGGGCTTTAGAATACGGGCCAACACTTAGAATAGATGTAAACTTTTAAAGGAAGGCAAACAATGTTATCTATGATATTTGGTGCGGTTGGTTTCTTGCTGGCTGCTTATGCTGTTATCGGAAACGACAGCGCTCAAACGCTTGGAACTTTTATTAGTTCGAATAAGAAGAAAACTGACTGGCGTTTGATGTGGGCTTTCACCTCTGTTATTTTGGCTTCTACTCTCCTGTATGGGTGGGGGCAAGGAGATATAGCGTTCGGGAGATTAAATAAAATCCCTCTTCCGGAACAATTTCAGTGGTACCACGCCTTGGCTCCCATGTTGTTGTTGGGTCTTACTCGGTTTGGTGTGCCTGTATCAACGACACTTTTAACTCTGAGCGCATTCTCAAGTGGACTCGTGTTAGAAAAGATTATAATGAAGTCAGCCCTCGGTTATGCTGTGGCGGCTCTTGCTGCTTATGGTATTTGGATGGTGCTTACTCGTTTCTTTAACGAGAAGAATCCCGTCAAGGAAGAACACAGAAGGTTTTGGACAATAGCACAGTGGTGCTCAACAGGTTTTCTGTGGCATATGTGGCTTTCTCATGACATAGCCAACATCTTTGTTTATTTACCCAGAGAAGGCGTAGCGCTCCCAACAATGCTTGGGATTATTGGTATCCTGGTGGCTGGTTTAGGTCACTTATTTTATACTCATGGTGGCAAGATTCAAGAACTTGTTCTTTCTAAAAGTGGAACTCGCTTTGTTCGTTCTGCTTGTTTGATCGATTTGTTTTATGCTCTCGTGCTGTGGTATTTTAAAGTATATAATGATATACCTATGAGCACAACGTGGGTATTCGTTGGTCTTTTGGCGGGACGAGAATTGGCGG